>JACCDK011026036.1_pt1 | contig 12795 bp, 11 predicted proteins | sample 7445871 | NCBI WGS metagenome assembly JACCDK01 (sample SAMN15323436, study PRJNA562643) | freshwater metagenome | isolation source: river surface water | place: USA:Blue River Watershed | collected 2017-08-15
AAAGGAGGGTTCGCCCTCTTTTTCCATTTTATGAGCTTTCAGAAGTTTCCCAACCAAATTACCTATCTTTGTGCAAATTTATAGAATGAGACTAGTTACGGTTGGTAGTGTGGCTTTCGATGCGATAGAAACACCATTTGGAAAAACGGATAAAATTGTCGGTGGAGCTGGTACTTTTATCTCACTTGCATCTTCATTTTTTGTTAAAGATCAAGGAATAATATCTGTTGTTGGCGAAGATTTTCCATCAGAGACTTTAAAAGAAATGAAGCAACGCGGTATTGATTTGGAGGGAATGCAAATTAAGTCAGGAGAAAAAACATTTTTCTGGTCAGGGAAATACCATAACGATATGAATTCAAGAGATACGTTGATAACTGAATTAAATGTACTTGAGAATTTTGACCCAATCGTTCCTGCTTCCTATCAAGGTTCCGATTATTTAATGTTAGGAAATCTAAGTCCCCAAGTACAACGAACAGTTATTGAGCGATTGACCGAAAGACCTAAGTTAATTGCAATGGACACCATGAATTTTTGGATGGATATTGCATGGGATGAATTGATGAAAACACTCGCACTCGTTGATGTTTTAATTATTAATGACGAAGAAGCGCGACAACTAACCAAAGAATATGCATTAGTGAGAGCTGCAAAAAAAATTAAAGAAATGGGTCCAAAATACGTGATTATTAAAAAAGGTGAGCATGGAGCTCTTCTTTTTCATGACGAACGTGTTTTCTTTGCGCCAGCTCTTCCATTAGAAGAAGTATTTGATCCAACTGGAGCTGGTGATACGTTTGCTGGAGGTTTTATGGGATACATTTCACAAACAGACGATATTTCTTTTGAAAACATGAAAAGAGCCGTGATTGCAGGTTCTGCTTTGGCTTCATTTTCAGTAGAAAAATTCGGAACAGAGCGATTGAAAGAAATCACGCTTAAAGATTTTGAAAAGAGAGTTCAAGAATTTGTAACCTTGACAGATTTTGAAATAAACACATTATAATTATGGATTTTTCAAGCTTTTTTGACCGTTTGAACGATATTTCTTCGCAAGAAGATCTCATAGGAACAGGTAAAGACGCATCCTCATTGAAAATTGAATTTGAAGATGCGGTGCTAGAAGCAGAGCGCTTAGATCTGATAGCGTTTCTTGCTGCCCAAGAAGAAGGAAATAAAATTGAAAAATTTGATTTCAAAACTATCAAAGAAGAATTTTATCGCATCTATAAAGATTATTCCGAAAAAAGAAAAAAGCAATTGGAACTAAAATCTGCCTTGGAATCAGAAAATCTTCGTCAAAAAAAGGCTTTAATTGAGCGATTAAAAGAAGTAATAGAAAACGAAGAAAAAATTGGATCGGCTTTTAATTCATACAAGGAAATACACGATACGTGGAAGAAAATTGGAGATATACCGCGGGATAAGCGGGATGAAATTCAAAAGGAATATTCTCGGCTTATAGAAATGTTCTTTTATACAATTAAAATATACAAAGAATTAAAGGATCATGATGTTAAACGAAATTTACAACTTAAGCAAGACTTGATTTTTAAGTTGAAAAATCTTCGAAATAGTCAACTTTCTTTAAGAGATTTAGAGGCAACTTTAAGAGCCCTTCAAGATGAGTGGGAGGAAATTGGACCTGTTCCGAATGAAGAGTGGGAGGAAGTAAAAAAGGCTTATTGGGATGTGGTCAGGTCAGTTTATGAAAAAATAAATTCTCACTATGAGGAACAACGAAACGTATTGGCAGTTAACATTGAAAAGAAGAAGGTGCTTATTGTTTCACTCGATAAAATTTTGGAGAAGAGCCAACAAAACAATTCAATGAAGGATTGGGATGTCGCCACAAAAAACGTACTTGAGATTCAAGAGGACTGGAAGAAAATTGGTTTCGGGACAAAAAAGGAAAATGAGGAAGTATGGAAAATATTTCGCTCTAAATGCGATGAGTTCTTTGATGCGAAAAAACAATTTTTATCTGGTATTGAAGAAGTATTCAGAACAAATGCTGATTCTAAAAGAAAATTAATTGATGAGGTTGATAGTTTAAAAACATCTACGGATTGGAAACAAACTACTGAAAGATTGATCAGCGCACAAAAAAAATGGAAGTCTATTGGTTCTTCCGGTCCGAAGTGGGAGAATAAATTATGGGCAACATTTCGCGCAGCTTGTGATGAGTTCTTTACAGCAAAAGAAAAACATTTTGCTGAACAAGATGCAGCGCTTATTGAGAATTTGAATGCCAAAAGTGAGTTATTGGAAACATTATCTTCTCTAATTCTTTCTGAAAACAAGATGGAAGCAATTCAGCAGCTAAAAGATATCTCAAATCGTTTTGCAGCAATTGGGCATGTTCCCAAAAATCAAGCGGATGCAATTTATAAAAAGTTCAAGTCCCTAATGGACGAGAAATATGCGACTATTAAACTTGATGAAAATGAAAAAGAGAAGATTCAATTTCAATCTAAAATTGACACTTTACTTTCATCTCCCGACCGAACGAGATTATTAGCCCGTGAAAAATCAGAATTAAAAAAACAAGTTGAACAATTGACGAAAGAAATTGCTTTACTTGAAAACAACCTTGGCTTCTTTTCGAAGTCCAAGGGGGCAGAACAGTTACGAATGGACGTTGAGAAAAAAGTTAATCTTGCACAGGAAAAAATTACCACGTTGAAGAGAAAATTAAGCATGCTACCAAATGAATAGTTTCATAAATGTTCTGTTGCTGTTGGTATCGTTACCCACCTTTCTTCTTACAATTTTTGTAGGTTACGACTTGCCAATTGAATCCTTGCGCATGCAAGCAACGGAAATTCCATACTTGCCATATATATTTATTGGTTTTGCAGCAGTTTTATTCGTTTTGTCCCTTCGTAGAACATTAAGAAGGTGGTCTGGTCTTTATTTAGTAAATCAACGCTCGAAATATGTGTTCAATACTGAAATCAAGTTAGAGCGAAAGAAAAGAGTTGTCGTTTACACGGTATTGGAATCGGTAATACTTGCATATTTAGGTTATTCATATACGGCAATTACACCATTGGCATTAGCGCCTTCAATCGTAATGTATGTTTTTTCAGTAGAGGGGATGATATTTTTAGGTTATGGTTTATTAGCAAAGAAGTTTAGAGTTGGCATAACATCGAAAGCAGTGCTTGTTGCTGATCGTGAAGTATCTGTCTTGTATTTTTCGGGATTAAGGCAAATCAGCATTTCTCAACAAACCGTTTATTTTGAATACATTGGTAATTTACAATTAAACTTTCCCGTCGATTGTCTTGATGTAGAGAATAAATCGGAATTTTTTGATACTTTAAGGGGTCAAGTAGATGAAAATAGAGTCTTGTTTCGTATCTTAGAAAAATGAATAATTCAATTATACTAGTCGTTGAAGATGATTTATCATACGCCGATTTGGTACAATTTCAACTCACCACCATCGGTTGTTCTTCAGTAAACATCATCTCTGTTCAATCAATCGCTGAGGTTAAAGAGGTAAAAACGGAAATTGATCCAGATGTTATATTGTTGGATCTTAATATTTTGGACAGTAATGGCATTAATACGTATGATCAAGTTAGTACAATTTTCCCGGATGCTTCCTTAATTGTTTTATCTGGTATGGATGACCAGACCATTGCGCTAGAAATCGTGGCTAGAGGTGCTCAAGATTACATTCTCAAAAGTGATGTTAAGCCCCAGATTCTTGAGAAAACAATCAATTATGCAATTCTCAGAAAGTCCATGTTACAACGCATTGCTTTTTCGGAAAAAAGGTATAGAGAAGTTTTTGAAAAATCACCTCTTCCTATGTTTCAGTTGTCTGGTGAGGATTATCAAATAGATATGGTTAATACCGCGGCACTTCAATTTTATGGTTTTAATTCAGAATATTTAATTGGAAAGTCGCTAGGAGTGTTGAGCAAAAACCAATCACTAGTCATTTCGGAAAACAATTCCAATCGGATTATTCAGCTTACACAAAACTTAACAGAGAAAACAGTAGATGTTATTCTCAATAGAATACATGAGCAAGAAGAAGTATTTATTGCCCTTGTAATAGACAAAACAGAAGAATTATTATTCGAAAAAAATAAATACCAAATCATCTCCCAAGCGGAGGAGGGAGAAAAAAAGAAAATAGCGCGAGAATTGCATGATGGATTAGGCCAGCAAATGGTGTTGTTGAACTTACTTTACCAAAATATTACACCGAGTGATAGTCAAAAATCTCAGTACAAAGACTTAGGTAATTTGTTACAAAGTTGTATTCGTGAGGTAAAGGAAATTGCCTATAGTTTGTTGCCTCCCGAATTGGAAAAAGGGTTTATCAATGCGATGGATAGATTTGCCAATAGAATCAACAATATTGGGACAGTAGATTTTAAATTAGAAATTGATGAGAATATCACGGAAGATTTATTGAATGCCGTGGATAAGTTCAATCTTTACCGATTAGTTCAAGAAGTAGTGAATAATGCTATTAAGCATTCTAAGTCTAAAGATATAATTTTTAGGATGAGGCTAATAGACGAATACATAGAAACTCAAATTATTGATCATGGAGTAGGATTTGATCTAGAAAAGGTTAGTCAAGGACTTGGTATTCAAAATATTTATCATCGATTGAAATTAGCGAATCTAGATGGAGAGTTTAATACTAAACCTGGCAATGGAACATCTGTTACATTTAAAATTCCATTGAATTGAAAATATTAGTTTTGCGCTTCAGCTCAATCGGGGATATAGTCTTGACATTCCCAATTGTAAGAGCTGTAAAGGAACAACTGCCGAACTCAGAAATTCATTACGCCACCAAAAAGCAATTTAATGAGTTGCTCAGAGGGTGCTCGTACATAGATCGAGTGCATATTTTTGAGAAAAGAACGTTAGAAATTTGGAGTGATTTAAAAAAAGAGAATTTTGATTACGTAATCGATCTTCACAATAATGTTCGATCCCGAAGTTTGTCAGGATATTTAAATAAAAAAACGTACCGATTCCCTAAACTAAATATACAAAAATGGTTGCTAGTAACGTTAAAATGGGATTATTTACCTGCTCTACATGTTGTCGATCGCTATTTTAAAAGTGTACAAAAATTAGGTGTAAAAAATCCTGATCAAAACAATTCATTTTTTATTCCAAAGGAGGCAGAATTGAATTTAGAGGATTGGGGTTTAGTAAATAAAAATTTTGTTGCTATTGCCCTTGGGGCTCAATTTAAAACGAAACAATTTCCATTCGAAAAACTCATTAGTTTAATTGACAAAATACCGTTTCCAATTGTTCTTCTAGGTGGGAAAAGTGAAGTAGAAATTTCAAAGAGAATTATCAATCATTATCCCGAGCGAGTGATTGTAAATTTTACAGATAAAATCTCCATTCTTGAAGCCGCATTTATAGTAAAAAACGCTGCGTCCATAGTAACGAATGATACAGGAATAATGCATATTGCATCTTGCTTTGACACTCCGATACATCTTACTTGGGGAAATACAGTACGCAAGTTTGGAATGTATTCGTATCGCCCACAGACATTAGAACAGACTTTCGAGTATGAGGTACAATTACCCTGTAGACCTTGTTCAAAAATAGGGTTTGATCAATGCCCTAAAGGTCATCACAGGTGCATGATAAACATTGATGAATCAAAAATTGCCGAAGGAATTCTTAGGGATTTATCCAATGAATAATTTTTGAAGTTCTGTTGCCTCTTTTGGGTCTAGTTTTCCTGCTAATATCAGACTAAGTTGTTTTCTGCGCAACGCTCCTTCAAATCGTTTCTTTTCCTCCTCTGTTTCCGGAATCAATTCAGGAACTTGTATAGGACCACCATTTTGATCTACTGCAACAAAAGTGTAGATAGCTTCATTACATTTTTCGCGAATTCCGGTAACTTGGTCTTCTACAAAAACATCAACGAATATTTCCATTGATGAAGAAAACGCACGAGATACTTTTGCTTCTAATGTAACAATAGAAGCATGTTGAATTGGTTTTTGAAACGAAACATTATTAACGGAAGCCGTAACCACCACTCGTTTGCAGTGACGATGAGCAGATACGCTCGCAATAACATCCATCCAAGCGAGTAATTGTCCGCCGAACAAGTTCCCAAGCGTATTCGTATCATTTGGTAAAACAATGTGAGTGGTGATGGCTAAAGTTTCAGAAGCTTTTTTACTTTTCATGCATCAAAGTTAGTGATATTGACTTTTGATAATTCTCATAACTAAAATTAAACACAATTAGTTCTTAATTTTTAAATAATTCCTTAATTTAGGCGAGCTATTGAACTAAAATTAAACGATTAAACAACGTTACGTATGATACTTAAAAAAATATTTCTTTCGACAATTTCATTCTCCATATTGGCAGGAAGTTCTTTGTTAGCACAAAAAACTAGACCTTTTGATCCAACCAACGCCCGTGAAGGAGAGAAAGTTGAATATTGTCACCAACACATTAAAATGGCAGAATTAATGAAAAATCCTGAATTTGTTGCCATGTATGAACAGGATAAAATAGCTTTTCAAAAAGCAAAAAACAAACCGGTTCCTAAAGGAGTTGTTTACAAAATTCCGATTGTTTTTCACGTGCTACATAACAATGGAATCGAGAACATTTCTGATGAACAAATTTACAATGCCCTTGAGATTTTAAATAGGGATTTTAGGAAGTTAAATGCTGACACGGCAACTGTTCAGTCTGATTTTGTGGGAATGCCTTCAGATGTTGAGGTTGAATTTGTATTGGCGACAAAAGCACCTAATGGAACTTGTTTTAAAGGTATTACGCGAACCATGTCGCCTTTATCTTATCAAGGAGACGACGGAAATGCTCAAGTAACAGCTATTCGAAATGGTAATGATGTATTTCAGAATAGTTGGCCAGGCAATAAGTATTTGAATGTTTTTATTTGTGGTGAAATAGGTGGTGCAGCAGGATATACAACAAATCCTTCAACTTGGTCTGCAAGTAGTATGACAAATGGGATTTGGATTTTACATGATTATGTGGGAGCTATTGGTACAGGTTCTACGGGTGCTTCTCGAGCTTTAACTCACGAAGTTGGGCATTGGTTGAATTTGGATCACACATGGGGACCGAATAACAATCCGGGAAATACTTCCTCTTGTTCTACTGACGACGATGTAGACGATACACCAAATTGCATTGGGGTTACTGCGTGTCTTCTTTCCGCCAATACATGTAATTCAGTAAATTCATATTGGAATTACGATGTCCGTGATAACGTTGAAAATTACATGGATTATTCCTATTGTTCTAAAATGTATACGCCTGGACAGGTAGATAGAATGCGAACGGCTTTACAAGTAACGAGTACCGGTCGATTTAATCTTTGGCAAGCGGCTAACTTAACAGCGACGGGTGCTACAGGCGACATTTATTTGTGTAAGGCTGCATTTGATGCGGACAGAACAACTATTTGCCAAAATGATTCCATTCAGTTAAATGACGATTCTTACAATGAGGCGAATGGTTGGACTTGGGAAATTACTCCATCCACTGGATGGTCTTTTGCTCCAGGTTCTTCAGCTACATCTCAAAACCCGAAAATATATTTTGCAAATGCAGGATTGTATACAGTTAAATTGACAGCGACAGATGGAACTACAACAGATGACGAAGTGAAAAACAACTACATTCGTGTATTACCAGATGCAGCAACGCTCCCATACTGGGAAGGTTTTGAAGCGTATACCTCACTAGCAAATTTGACAAATTGGGAAGTCTACAATCCAAATAATAATAATGCTTGGACAATCGAGTCTACAACATCTCACTCCGGAAGTCAATGTGCTAAATTGGTAAATTTCGGACAAGCACCAAGTAATATAGACGAACTTACATCTGCTCCAATCGATTTATCTGTAATCCCTTCGACAGGTACTGTTACCCTAAGTTTCAGATATGCTTACAGAAAAAAACTAGCTGCAGACTATGAGTATTTGAAAGTTTTCGTATCTGCGGATTGCGGAGCCAATTGGGCACAAAGAAAAACGTTAGCAGGGAACAATCTTTCCAACCTTACTTCGAGTACATCATGGAAGCCGACTCAGATTTCTGATTGGACAACTGTTCACATGATCAATGTAACAAGTAATTATTTCTCTGAAAACTTTAAAATGAAATTTAGGTTTGAAGGTGAAGGAGGGAACAATATTTATCTAGATGATATAAACCTTTATGCAGGTGCACCATCCGATAACCTTGTTCTTGGAATTAATGGAATAAATGATATTCAAGATGTTCAACTTTATCCAAATCCTACTGAAGGGGATGTTCACATCCGATACAATGCGATGAAAAACGAGAAATTAACGGTTGTTATTACCGACATTACCGGAAAAGAGGTCTCTACTTCACAAGTTGCTTCAAAAGAAGGAAGTAATTTAATTATCCTTCCAACTGAGGGGATGTCTTCAGGAACTTACTTTGTAAAATTGGGTAATAATTCCAAGACATTAAAGTTTGTTGTGAAATAATAGAGCGGATTCAATTTTCAGTTCTTGTGAAATAATCAAATAGGATAGTCGCTTTAGATTGTCCTATTTTTTTTGTCACTTCCTCAAGTCCAAACTTTTTAATGTTCGAGATCGTCTTATATTCTTTAAGTAAGACTTCTTTGGTCTTTTCGCCAATTCCTGAAATTTGATCTAGTTCACTGCTAACAGCGGATTTGCTTCTTTTATTGCGATGGTGTGTAATTCCGAATCGATGCGCTTCATTTCGCATAAATTGAATTAACTTCAAACTTTTCGACCTTCTGTTTAATAGAATTGGAAATTGGTCTCCTGGGAAAAAGATTTCTTCGAGTTTTTTTGCGATGCCAACAACGGCGACTTTTCCTCTTATTTCTAAACTTTCTAATGCTTCAAGCGCGGCTCTTAATTGTCCTTTACCTCCGTCTATTACGATTAACTCTGGTAATGTTTGACCTTCGTCAATAAGTCTCTTGTATCTGCGGTAGACAACTTCACGCATGGTAGAAAAGTCATCTGGTCCTTCAACCGTTTTGACGTTAAAATGTCTGTAATCTTTTTTACTGGGTTTTCCATTTTTAAATACAACACAAGCGGAAACAGCATTTGTACCCTGAAAATTCGAATTGTCAAAACACTCAATATGTAGGGGAACAGTTGATAATTTAAAGGTTTTTTGTAATTCATGCAGTAAGTCGTCTGATCGGACATCCTCGATAGAAATAGATTTCCGTTTGCCAAATTCTAATCGGTGATATTGAACATTCTTAAGCGATAGTTCAATAATTTGTCTTTTTTCACCTTTTTGAGGCACTTCAATTTTAAAAGCTTCAATATCTAGATCAATTTCTTCATTTGAAATTATTAGTTGATTTTTGGAGCCAAATCTTTGTTTCAAATCAAATAATATCGTGCGAAGATTGTCTACTAATTGTTCTTCTAATCCCGGCACAACATGAGATGTGTATGAATGTATCACCACACCCGCTTTCAAAACCATAAAATTGATGTAAATAAATTCTTCAGTTCTATGCCAAGTGAAGACATCTAAATTGGAAGAAAAAGACGAAACTATTGTTGAACGGGATTGGAAATTATTCAGTTGTTCGATTAATTCTTTAACCTCTTGAGCTTTTTCAAAAGCAAACTCTTTTGAATGCTTTATCATTTCGACATTCAATGATTTAATTAATGGAGAGATTTCACCTTTTATGATTTGTTCCGCCTCTTCAATCCCTTTCTGATATGAACTGTTTGATTGCAAGTGTTCGCATGGAGCTTGGCAACGTTTTAAATGAAATTCCAAGCAAGCTTTGTACTTTCCTTGATTAATTTTTTTATCTGATAAATCTAAACTACACGTTCTGAATTTGAATAAATCATGCAGTAGTTTAAGTAATGCTTGCATGGTTTTAACATTTGGATAGGGGCCAAAATAACGTGAACCATCTTTGATTTTTTTTCGCGTGTAAAACACCCTCGGAAATGGCTCGTTTTTAATGACAATCCACGGGTAAGTTTTATCATCTTTTAATAGGATATTGTACTTTGGCTGGTAGGTTTTAATTAAACTGTTTTCAAGTAACAGCGCATCTAATTCAGTTTCTACCACCGTATACTGTACATTATATATCTGACTGACGAGCAGTTTTGTTTTAAATGAATCGACATCTCTATTGAAATAAGAAAGCACACGCTTCCTTATGTTCTTAGCCTTGCCAACATATAAGACAACATCTTTATCGTTAAAATACTGATAAACACCCGGACTTTCGGGCAATTGTTTTAATTGTTCTGCTAGTGTTAAAGACATTCAACTTTAAAGTTAATAAGAAGAAATGAATGGATTAAAGAGAACAACGTATCTTTGTTCTATGTTAGACCAGATTATTCTAAATGCGTTAGCAGAAGATATAGGTGAAGGAGATCACTCTACCTTAGCGTGTGTGCCCGAAAAGGCCGTAGGTGCAGCTCGACTTTTAGTAAAGGAGGAAGGGATTATTGCAGGAATTGAAGTTGCGAAAAGAATTTACGAGCTTGTCGATCCTACTTTGGAGTTGATAGTGTATAAACATGATGGAGAACAAGTTAAAATTGGGGATATTGCCTTTGTGGTTACTGGATCGTCTCGGTCAATTTTAACCTCTGAACGCCTTGTATTAAATTTTATGCAACGCATGAGTGGAATTGCTACCCAAACCAATCAAATTCTGAGGGTCATCGAAGGTTGTAATACGAAACTGTTAGATACGCGAAAAACTACTCCTGGTATTCGTTACCTGGAAAAATGGGCCGTTAAAATTGGGGGAGGGGAAAACCATAGATTTGGTCTTTATGATTTAATCATGTTAAAAGACAACCACGTAGACTATGCTGGGGGGATAACCAAAGCTATTCAAAAAACTAAAGAGTACCTCTTAAAAACAAAAAAATCTCTTGGAATAATAGTTGAAGTAAGAAATTTAAAAGAATTAGACGAGGCCATCAACGAAGGAGGAGTTATGCGGATTATGTTGGATAATTTTAACCCTGTCGAATTAAAAGAAGCATTACATCGCATACCGGCCGATATTGAAACGGAAGCTTCGGGGGGTATTACTCTTGATACCATACGAGAATATGCAGAAACAGGTGTTCAGTATATTTCAGTTGGCGCATTAACACATTCAGTAAAAAGTATGGACCTTAGTTTAAAAGCGATGATGTAATTTCAATCGTTGAACGGTACTGCATCAAGTCAAGAAAAAAATCCATGTTGTCTTCAATTTTATTGCCAATAACCACGAGATTAGCACCTGCTTTATGGGTTTTTTTAATGTCCTCTATGTTTTTTAAACCGCCACCCACAATTACAGGAAGACCAGATTTTTTAACTTCAAGAATCATTTCCTGAGGAACGATGTTTTTTGCACCACTTCCTGCGTCGAGATAGATTAACTTTTTTCCTTGGTATTTTCCTGCTAATGCAATTTTAAGTGCGATAGATTTTCCATGTTGAGGAATGGGTTGAGTTTGTGAAACGTAAGCTACAGCAGTTTGGACTCCTCCATCAACTAGCAAATAAGCCGTAGGAATAACTTCAATGTCTACATTTTCAAGGTGGTCTACAGCCTTAACATGCTGCGTAATTAAATATTCAGGATTTTGCCCTGAAAGCAAGGAGAGAAACAAGAGTGCATCTGCTCCGGTGTGAATTTGATCAAAGTTGCCAGGAAAAATGACCAATGGAACCTCCACCTTTTCCGAAAGCAGTTCTACGCACATATCAAAATCAATTTTTGATACAACACTCCCTCCAATAAATAGAAATTCAGGTTTTAATGTGTTTACTCGAGTGATCCATTCATCTTTTTGCATTATAGTCATGAATTTATCAGGATCAACTAAAATTGCTAATCCCTTCTCAGTTTGACTAATTTGCTCGAGTATATTTTTTTTAGACATTGAAAGCAATTATAAGATTGTCGACACGAACAATTTCAACAATAACTCCTTTCATTTCATTACCCTCTCTCATGGAACATTGAAATTTTTTACGCCACTCAATTTCTTCTAAAATTAGCAAATCTATTTTGAAATCTAGCCCTTCATTTTTCGACAATTTGAATAAAACTTCTTTTATGCACCAAGCGATCGTATTATACTCTAAATCTGTGGAATTAATCATTTCAAGTTCTCTTTCATTAAGAAACCTTGGTCTTACTTTTAATATACGTTCATTGATTTCCTCAATGTCTATGCCTATTCGCTTATGAGAAGAGGCAAGTGCAATAAAATTTTTAGAGTGGCTTATGGAAATGAAATATTTTTGTGCATCACCTTTAAGGAACGGCCTGCCTGAAGGTTCATATAAAACTTCGTTATTACCCTCAAACATATTTTTTACCAATTTCCACACCCCATTTTTCTCCAATGTACGTTTTTGAGTTTGAGGTTTTATGTTAATATTAGACGTTGCTAGGAGCTGATCCAACGGTAGATACCCCAACCGAAAATCATTTCGACAAATAAAATTTATGGATAACTTGTTTTGTTGCATCTATACTACGACGAAAATGTTACAAGCAAATATGTTAATTTATTTTCAATTTAAATTTTTTTAACATGAGGTTAGTCAATATGTTTTTTCATATATTTACAAGCTTAAAATTCGAATAACGAAACATTATACTACAAAACTATGATGGTTAAACTGAAGATGATTGCTTTAAGTCTCTTAATGTCAGGGACTTTTGCTTATGCTCAATCGGGTCTAGGTTCTGTTAAAGGA
>JACCDK011022372.1_pt1 | contig 12790 bp, 11 predicted proteins | sample 7445871 | NCBI WGS metagenome assembly JACCDK01 (sample SAMN15323436, study PRJNA562643) | freshwater metagenome | isolation source: river surface water | place: USA:Blue River Watershed | collected 2017-08-15
GAGTCGCTCGGTGATGAACTCAAACACGGTGAGGTTGTAATAGTCCATGCCACGCACCAAACGCGGGTTGATGCTGTAGGCCACGCCATTCGCATCCAAAATAGCCCGCACGGCGTTGAAATGCGCCAGACTGTCAGCACCCAAAAAGTCAAGCAATTTGGGCGCAGCTTCATTCAAGGCTTTCATCGCCGAGTTTTTGCTATCCAGTATGCGCAAAGGGTTGGTGTGCAAACGGCGTTTGGCATCTTCGTCCAACTGGTCTGCATGTTGTTCGAAATAAGCAATCAACGCGGCACGGTGTTGCAAACGCTCGGGCGGTTGCCCCAGGCTGTTGAGCTCCAACCGCACGTCCTGCAAACCGATGGCTTTCCACAAAGCATTCGCCAGCAAAATCAATTCTGCGTCTACCTCTGCGCCGCCGAAACCCAGCGCCTCAGCGCCAATCTGGTGAAACTGGCGGTAACGGCCACGTTGCGGGCGCTCGTGTCTGAACATGGGGCCCATGTAATACAAGCGCTTGCCACCTTCGTACAACAAATTGTGTTCAACGACTGCGCGCACTACACCGGCGGTGGACTCAGGACGCAATGTCAATTGCTCGCCGTTCAAACGGTCTTCAAAGGAATACATTTCCTTTTCCACAATATCGGTCACTTCACCCAAGCCCCGCACAAACAAAGCTGTGGGTTCCACGATGGGCGTGCGGATATTGCGGTAGGCGTGCAAGCGCATGACTTCGCGCACAGCGGTTTCCAAAGCCTCCCAACGAGCGGACTCGGGCGGCAATATGTCGTTCATGCCTTTGACGGCGGTTAATTTGTCAGCCATGGTTTTCAGTGGCAGTCAGCACTCAGGCTTTGACCGCGTATTTTTGGTGAACGTAGTTTTCGACGATGTCGTGAAATTCTTTGGCGATATTGTCGCCGCGCAAGGTGACGGCTTTTTCGCCGTCGATAAATACGGGCGCGGCCGGTGCTTCACCGGTGCCGGGCAAGCTGATACCAATGTCAGCGTGTTTGCTCTCACCGGGGCCGTTGACGATGCAACCCATGACCGCGACTTTGAGGTTTTCCACGCCCGGGTATTGCTTGCGCCAAACGGGCATTTGGTAGCGCAGGTAATCGTCAATTTGCATGGCGAGTTCCTGGAACGTGGTACTGGTGGTACGACCGCAGCCGGGACAGGCGGTCACGCTAGGCACAAAGGTACGTAAACCCAAAGCCTGAATGATTTCGGTCGCAATCAACACTTCTTGCGTGCGGGCCTCACCGGGTTGCGGTGTCAAAGACACGCGAATCGTGTCGCCAATGCCCTCTGGAAGCAACACGCCAAGCGCCACACTGGATGCGGCCGTGCCGTTGGTTCCCATGCCTGCCTCGGTCAAACCGAGATGCAGCGGGTGGTCGGTGCAGCGCGCGAGTTCGCGGTAGACAGCGATCAAATCTTGTACGCCGCTCATCTTGCAACTCAAAATGATTTGGTGACGCGCCAAACCTAGGCGCTCAGCCAGTTCAGCAGACTCCAGCGCGGACGTGACCAGCGCCTGGTACATCACTTGTTTGGCGTCCCAAGGGTTGCTTCGGACCGCGTTGTCGTCCATCAAACGGGCCAGCAGCTCCTGATCCAAGCTGCCCCAGTTCACACCGATGCGCACCGCTTTGTCGTAGCGGACAGCGGCTTCGATCATCTGGGCGAATTGTTTGTCGTGCTTGTCGCCCTTGCCCACGTTGCCGGGGTTGATGCGGTATTTGGAAAGTGCTTTGGCGCAATCCGGAAACTCTGTCAGCAAACGGTGGCCGTTGTAATGAAAGTCCCCGATGAGCGGCACATGCACGCCCATTTTGTCGAGCTGTTCGCGGATATAGGGAACGGCTTTGGCAGACTCAGGTGTATCGACCGTGATGCGCACCAACTCGGAACCGGCCAGTGCCAATTCTTTGACCTGAATCGCGGTACCGATGGCGTCACCGGTGTCGGTGTTGGTCATGGATTGCACGCGAACCGGCGCGTCGCCACCGACCGTGACCACTTGATCGCCCCAACTCACACGCGCTTGCAGACTGCGGTGGCGATGCGGCTTAGAAAAAGGAATGGGTTGGTTCATGACGTGATTTTGCCGCACTCAGGCGTGTATGCGTATGGTTTTGGCGCGTCTGCCCGCAAGGTCTGTGCGGTCTTGTATGTCTCCGGCCAGTTGACCGCAGGCGGCGGCAATATCGTCGCCACGGGTTTTGCGCACCGTGGTCACTATGCCTGCTTCGGACAAAAGAGAGGCAAACGCTTTCACACGCTCAGGCGAAGAGCGCAACAAGCCCGAGGCGGGAAACGGATTGAAAGGAATGAGATTGAATTTGCAAGGCAGCGGCTCGCCGCGTGGCGGGCGCACCAACGCGACCAAAGCGCGGGCGTGTGCATCGCTGTCATTCACGCCGTCGAGCATGCAATATTCAAAGGTGATGAAGTCGCGCGGGGCATACGCCAGATAGTCACGGCAGGCGTTCAGCAACTCTGCCAGCGGGTATTTCTGGTTTAACGGCACCAATTGGTCGCGCAGTGCGTCATCAGGGGCGTGCAAGGAGACGGCCAAAGCCACCGGGCAATCCTGGCTGAGCCGCTCGATCATGGGCACCACACCAGAAGTGGACACCGTCACGCGGCGGCGCGACATGCCGTAGCCGTGATCGTCGAGCATGGTTTTCAAAGCCGGGACCAAGGCAGCATAGTTTTGCAAGGGCTCGCCCATGCCCATCATCACCACATTGGAGATGACGCGTTCATCGGTGCCCAGTTCTCGCCGCAAAGTGGTTTCGGCAAACCAGAGTTGCGCCAATATTTCTGCGGTGGTTAGGTTTCGGCTAAAGCCTTGCGCGCCAGTCGAGCAAAACGGGCAACCCACGGCGCATCCGGCTTTAGATGACACACACAGAGTGCCGCGGTCGGTTTCGGGGATGAAGACGGTTTCAATCGCGTTGCCCTGGCCGACATCAAACATCCACTTGATGGTGCCGTCGGCAGAGTCATGGCGGGTGACCACGGGCAAGGCGCGAACTTCGGCCATGTCCTGCAACATCAGGCGCAGGCTTTGCGCCAAATCGGTCATTTGCGAAAAATCAGACACACCTTTGTGGTGTATCCAGCGGAACAGTTGAACTGCCCTGAATTTTTTCTCGCCCTGCGCCTGGCACCATGCGACCAATCCGTCGAGATCGAAATCGAGCAGATTGGTTTTCATGGCGCGGCCGGGCGAGCCGGGAATTAACGGTGGAATACGTTCATGCCGGCAAAGAAAAACGCGATTTCCTGAGCGGCTGTGTCAGGGCCGTCAGAACCGTGCACCGCATTGGCGTCGATGCTGTCAGCGAAATCTGCGCGGATGGTGCCTTTGTCGGCCTTCTTAGGGTCGGTTGCGCCCATCAGGTCACGGTTTTTCAAAATAGCGTTTTCGCCTTCAAGCACTTGGATCATGACCGGGCCGGAAATCATGAAATCGACCAGGTCTTTGAAGAAAGGACGGGCTTTGTGGACAGCGTAAAAAGCTTCGGCTTCGCCACGGCTGAGGTGGGCCATGCGGGAGGCGATGATTTTCAGGCCGGCGCCTTCGAAGCGGCTATAGATTTGGCCGATAACGTTTTTAGCGACTGCGTCGGGCTTGATGATGGAGAGTGTGCGTTCGATAGCCATGAGAAAGGATTCCAGTAAGTTGACAAAAATAATGGCGAATAGCCAATATCAGCTGATTTTAGCCCTGCGCGGCATGGCCTTGGTACGTGAGGCTTTTGATTTTTGGTCGCGCCGCTGACGCGACAAGCTGTCGGCACCAATAAATTCGGGCTTGGCAGCGGCTACCGGGTTGTGTGAGCGGGTTTTGCGGGCACCGCCTGGCGCTGGCGTTGACTGGCGCACACCGGATGGTTTGGCGGACACCCGCCCCAATCCGGCGCTGCGTATCAATTGTTCGGTGTCCGCACCGTCAAGTTCCATGCATTCGCCGCGTTTCAAGCCGCGTGGCAGCAACATTTTTCCGTAGCGGATGCGAATCAAACGACTGACGGCGTGACCCACCGCTTCGAACATGCGGCGAACTTCGCGGTTGCGGCCCTCTTGGATGGTGACCCGGTACCAACAGTTAGCACCCTCGCCGCCGCCCTCTTCCAGACTGCCGAATTTGGCTTCGCCATCCTCAAGCTGAACGCCTTCGAGCAGCTTGGCCTTTTCAATATTGCTCAAGTGGCCCAGCACTCGCACCGCGTATTCGCGCTCCAGACCGAAGCGCGGGTGCATGAGCTTGTTGGCGAGTTCGCCGGAATTAGTGAACAACAACAAACCTTCGGTGTTCAAGTCCAGACGGCCGACCGACTGCCATTTGCCGGTTTGCAAACGCGGCAGTTTTCGAAACACGGTGGGTCGGCTTTGCGGGTCGTCGCGGCTGACGATTTCTCCGGCGGGCTTGTGGTAAGCAATGATGCGCGGTGGTGGCGGCTCTATGCGGACAAACAGCGGCTTGCCGTTGACCTTGATACGGTCGCCGTATTGAATGCGTTGTCCGACGTGGGCCGGTTCGTCATTGACCAACACTTTGCCGTCTGCGATGAGTTGCTCCATGTCCAGCCGGGAGCCCAGGCCGGATTGGGCCAGCACTTTATGCAGTTTGGGTGTGTCAGGCTGAGGGCTGAGAACCCGCTTGACGGGTTCTGTCGCAGCAGGTGGGGCAGTCTGATGGTCGTAGGCACCTGAGACGATGTCGTCAAACTCAATACCGGGTTTGGTCACTGGGGGGTACCTGCGTGGTTGTCTTCGTTCGTGGGTGGCTGCTCTGGTTGCGGTGTATAGGCAGCATCATCATCTTCAAGCTGTTCATCTGACTCTAATGACATGCGCATTTGAGCCGGATCCACCTCTTGTGTGGCGCTCAATTGCTCAAAAAAGCCTTCGGTGGCACCTTGTGTTTCCAGCGCAGGTAATTGGTCAAGGGAAGCAATGCCTAAATCGTCTAAAAACTGGCGAGTGGTGGCGTACAACATGGGACGACCGACGGTTTCGCGGTGGCCGATGACTTCCACCCAACCACGGTCTTCCAATTGTTTGATGACCAGCGAATTGACTGTCACGCCGCGAATGTCTTCCATGTCGCCGCGTGTGACGGGCTGGCGGTAAGCAATGATGGCCAATGTTTCCATCGCTGCACGCGAATATTTCGGCGGTTTTTCGGGATGCAAACGGTCAAGAAAATCACGCATCTCCGGGCGGCTTTGCATGCGCCAACCGCTGGCGACATTGACCAACTCCAAGCCGCGCTGCTGCCAATCCTGCTGTATCGATTCAAGCAAGGTTTTAAGCGTGTCAGCGCCTAGTTCATCATGAAACAGTTGGCGCAATTCCCTGACCTGAAGCGGTTGGGAGGCGCATAACAAAGTCGTCTCAAGGACACGCTTGGCATCCAGGGTATTCATAGTCGGTCATCCGGGGGAAAAACAATCAAACATTCTATCCGAGGGGGTTATTCAGCCCCATGCCTGAGACCGCCGCTTGAATATCGACCGGCAGGGGTAACTCAAACTGCAAATCATGGGCGCTAAAGGGGTGTTTGAACCCCAACCTGAAGGCGTGCAGCGATTGACGCGATATCCAGGGGCTGGAGGAACCGCCATACAAGCCATCTGCCAGCAAAGGCAGCCCGATAGCCGCCATGTGCACCCTGATTTGGTGGGTGCGGCCGGTATGCAAGGTGCAGTGAACCAAACAGCCTTGATCGTTGCTGTCCAGGCAATGCAAGCTGGTGTGCGCCGGTTTACCGGATTGTTTTTCCAAGTCCCCCACGGCCATGCGCAAGCGCTGCCGGGGGTCGCGCCCGATAGGAAATTCAACTTCGCGCAGTTTTTCCCCGCGCCACGGTCGTTGGCTGACCGCCAAATATTCCCGGTGCACTTCCCGCGCAGCGATCATTTGCACCAAAGCATCCATGCAAGCGCGTGTGCGAGCCACCACCATCAAGCCGCTGGTGTCTTTGTCTAAACGGTGAACAATGCCGGCGCGTGGCACCTGTGCTGCAGTCGGGTCCAAGGCAAGCAAGCCGTTGAGCAAAGTACCGCTCCAATTACCCGGTGCGGGATGAACCACGAGACCCGCGGGTTTATGGATGATTCTCAAATGCGCATCTTCAAACACCACATCCAAATCCATGGCTTGCGGCACATAGGCTTGTGACATGGCAGTGGGCTGCAATCGCACCGTGATGACTTCAGCCGCCTTGACCAAGTAGGCCACTTTGGCAATGGCTGCGGGTAATGCGTTCGAACTGACGCAGGCATCTTCAATCAAATGTTTGAGGTGATTGCGGGAGAATTCGGGCATCAACTGCACCAGAGCCCGGTCTAAGCGTTGTTTGTGCAGATCGGTAGGTATTTCCAAACGTCGCTCTTCAACCTCTACCTCCAAGTCATCGGGCTCAGCCTCCCCGGGCAATGGCGGCAAATGGGTTTGGCTGGTTGAAGGGTGCATCGTTGATAATCTGGTCAATTCAAAGTTCGAAGGGTTTATGTGTTGAGATTTCTTTCATTATCAATGGTGTTGGTTTCTGCGCTTCTGACAGCTTGTGCCACAGATGACAATGACGCAACTGCCAAGATGTCCCCTGAGGAAATTTACGCCGAAGCCAAAGACATCATGAACGGCAATGTGTACGACAAAGCCATTGTGTTGTTTGATAAGTTAGAGGGCCGCGCAGCAGGTACGCCTTTAGCCCAGCAAGCCCAAATTGACAAAGCCTATGCGCAATTCAAAAACGGCGATAGGGTCGGTGCATTGATGACACTTGAGCGGTTCATGAAACTCAACCCCGCCAATCCGGCGATTGATTACGCGCTCTATCTCAAAGGCACCATCAATTTCAATGACGATTTAGGGCTGATGTCCAAATGGTTCAAACAGGATTTGGCCGAGCGGGATCAAATGGCCGCACGAGACTCCTTTGAGGCCTACAAAGAACTGGTGACACGCTTTCCGGACTCCAAATACTCAGTGGATGCCAGAATGCGCATGCGTCACATCATCAACATATTGGCGCAGTCTGAGCTCAAAGTAGCCAGACACTATTACAACAAAGGCGCTTACGTGGCAGCCGTAAACCGTGCCCAAGCCACGCTGAACGACTACCCCAACAGCGAGGCTGCTGAAACCGCGCTCATCATTTTGATTGACTCATACAGGGCGCTGGGATTGAATCAACTCAGTGAAGATACCCAACGGGTGCTGAAAGCATCTTTCCCTGACAGCAACTACTTTCCCAAACCCACACCTGCTGCCAAACCGGAAAAGAAAAGCTGGTTTAATTTTTGGTGATTGAAGACAAGGCTTGAAGCAACTCAGGCAGTTGCTCTAAGCGCTTCATGGGCGGCAAAGTGGCCAACAAGCGTCTGCCGTAAGCGGTGCTGACCAAGCGGTTATCGCAAATGACCAAGGCACCGCGATCGGTTTCTCTGCGTATCAAACGACCGGCGCCTTGCTTGAGCGACACCCCGGCTGCGGGTAAAAAATAATCGTTGAACGAGCTTCTGCCTTGCGATTCAAGCCGTTGGCTGCGGGCTTCGACCATGGGGTCGTTGGGTGGCGGGAACGGCAATTTATCAATGATGACTGCTTGCAAAGCGTCTCCGGGCACATCAAAGCCTTCCCAAAAACTCGCGGTGGCTACCAACACGCAACCGGTGGCGCCCGGCTCGATAGCATCTCTGAAACGCTGCATCAGTTCACGTTTAGGGTGTTGGCCTTGAACAAGTATGACCAAACCGGGTTGCGCCTCCATCTCCGACTGCAGTTGTTCACCAATGGCACGCAGAGCACGCGTTGTCGTGGTCAACACCAAGGTTCGTCCACCGAGGGCACGAGCCACCTTCAGAGATAAATCTGCCACTTCGGCGCTGTGGCTGGGCTCTTTCGGTGAAGACATGAGGCGCGGCACATGCAACCAAGCCTGGTTTTCATAATCGAATGGGCTTTGCACTTGCAAGACTTGCGCATTTTTCAAACCGCAAGGCTCGGTGAACCATGTGAGTTGCGGATCAGACCCCAGTGTTGCCGAGGTGAAAATCCAACTGCGCGGCAATGCCACCGGCTCGGTGTCTGTTCCCGGCACCGTCAACACTTCTGAGTCCAGCAATTTGTTTTGCACCACATCGGCAATATCTAACGGCGCTTCCATGCATCGGATATGCGCGCTGACATCCACCCAGCGAACCGAGCCATGAGCGGCATCATGTGAAAAATAATCGATCAAGCTCACGACATCTGACAAACGTTCGTGCAGGCGCTGAAAATCCGGTGCGGCATCGATGACATTTTCAATGGCTGCTTGCAAGACCAGCGCAGCCTGATTGACATCTTGCAGCGCCTGCGCCCAATCCTGTTCATCCACACCTTGTGGTCGCGATTGGGTCCAGCGCAACTTGGCATTCGCCGGTTGTTTACCAACCACCAACCGCCAGTCACGAATGCTTTTTTCAAACGAAGCCGTCAAGGTTTGCCAGTCAACCAAGCCTCTGGCCAATTGCAAGCCCGTCGTCAAAATATCTCTGGCTAAGTCAAGCATTTGCGCTGAGCCCAATTGCTTGCCCAAAAACTGTATGCCGGTTTCATTGAGTTGATGCGCTTCGTCAAAAATAACAACACGCACAGTGGGCAGCAACTCTGCCATACCGGATTCACGCACCGCCATATCTGCAAAAAACAAATGGTGGTTAATGACCACCACATCTGCGGCCATCGCATCCCGCCGCGCCAGGTTGACATGGCAGTCACGCCAATGCGGACAAGGCGAGCCCAAGCAGTTGTCGCGGTTAGAGGTGATCAAAGGTATGAGCGCTGAGCGCTCATCCAAACCCGCCACTTCAGCCAGATCGCCAGTCATGGTGGTGGTAGCCCATTGCTTGACACTGGCTAGCGCTTTGACCGAAGGTCTGTCGGGCAAAGTTCCGGCTTGCAAAGTCAATTCAAGACGCTGCTGGCACAAATAGCTGCCGCGTCCTTTGAGCATGGCCAATTTGACAGGCAAACCCAATGCCTGAATGACATCCGGTATGTCTCTTGCAAAAAGTTGATCTTGAAGCGTCTTGGTAGCAGTTGACACAACCACTCGCTCTCCGCTGAGCAAGGCGGGCACCAAATAAGCAAAGGTTTTGCCAACACCGGTGCCGGCTTCCACCACCAACGAACCGCCCTTTTCAAGCGTTTGAGCAACGGCCACAGCCATCTCGGTTTGTCCCAGGCGCGGTTGAAAAAAAGCGGTGGCTCGCGCCAGTGGACCGTGGGGCGTGAACATTTCACGAACCACATCGCTGAGGGTTTCAGTCAAAACGGCTCCTGCTCATTGAGGAATGTCAGTTGCTTTAGGTTTAGGCAAGGGCTCAGCGGTTTTGCTTTGGTCGGCTGCATCTTTGGCGACGGCTTCTTTGTGTTTTTGCGCTTCATCAAGTTTGCGTTGATAGTCAGCCCGTTTTTTCTCAGCTTGCGCGGCTTTTTCAGCATGTTTGCGCTGGCGCTCCAGCACATCATCTATGCGTTGCTGATTTTTTTCACGGTTGCTCTCAATCTCCTGCTGTTTGTTGAGGTACTTTTCGTTTTTTTCCAAGTTCTCTTCGAGTTTGTCGATATACGCATTTTTCTTTTCGAGCCGCTCTTGTTCCTGCTGCAATTGTTTGTCCAGGCTTTGTCTTTCTTCGTTGCGCAGATAGGCTTTGTCACCGCGTTGCTGCCTGGCTGCATTGTTCAAAACAAGTTCCTGGCTACGCAATTCGTTATCGATGGCTATTTTCTTGTCAAGCGCATCTTGTTTACAGCTATTGACTGCAAATTTTTTGAAGCACAACTTCAATGCGGCTTTGTATTCAACATCGGCAGCCTTGCGTTTCTCGCGAATCATCTGCCGCTCTTTGTTCACATCCAAACCCTGGACTTTTTCAGTCGCCGCAGCTTCTTGATCAGCTTCTACGGGCGCGGCTGCGACTGCATTGATTGCTGTCAATAACAGTCCGAAAAAAAATAAACGTGATTTCATGTCAGCGAAGTATCCACCAGACGTCGGCCCTGGGTTAAAAAAGTCGCGGACTGCATTTCCCTGAGTCTGGAAGCAGTTCGCGGGAATTCATGCGACATAGGCCCCTCTGTGTACAAATCCTCGGGCTCTACATCGGCTTGAATCACCAATTTGACACGCCGGTCGTACAACACGTCTATCAGCCAAGTGAAACGTCGTGCTTCAGACGACATGCGCACTTCCATTTTGGGCACGCCGCTCAAAAAAACCGTGTGAAACTGACTGGCAATTTCCAAAAAGTCGTTTTGGGAACGCGGGCCGCCGCACAAGACTTTGAAATCAAACCAGACCATGCCACCGGCCCGGCGTTTGGCCCACAGTTTTCTTTCTTCAATCATGAGCAAGCCGTCTTGATCGGGGGTTTCTGCCAGACGGTTGAAGGTGTCTTGCATGATGGATTCAGTCTTTTGACCGCAAGGCGTTAAATACAACTGCGCTTGCTCCAGCATGCGGCCACGGTAATCTGTCCCGTTATCTACATTCACCACTTGCATGGTGGCGTTGAGCAAATCGATAGCAGGCAGCAAGCGGTCGCGGTGCAAACCGTCGGGGTACAGCTCATCCGGGCGGAAGTTGGAAGTAGTGACAAATCCGATGTCGTTGTTTTGCATGGCCACCAGCAAGCGGTGCAAGATCATGGCGTCGGTGATATCTGCAATATGAAACTCGTCAAAGCAAATCAATTTGAAACGCTTGGCCATGCGCTCACCGAGTTCATCCAGCGGATTGACGGTACCCTGTAAATCGCGCAATTCGCGGTGAACTTCGCGCATGAACTCGTGAAAATGCAAACGGGTTTTACGCTCGATGGGAACCGCTTGGTAAAAACAATCCATCAAAAAACTTTTGCCACGACCCACGCCGCCGTACAAATACACCCCTTGCGGTATGTCGGGGTGGTTGATGAGTTTTTTTAACTTGTTGCCGCGTTTGTGTTTATAGCCAGCCCATTCGCCGGCACAACGGTCCAAGGCGGTCACGGCACGCAATTGCGCCGGATCCGGCAGAAATCCGCGTGTTTTGAGCTCTTGTTGGTAGGTATCAATGACAGACATGGCGGGCTATTGTGCCTCGAATGACTTAGATGTCGTTCCCATCCATACAAATCAACCCTAGGCAAGCTTTATCGACTTGTATCAACGCAAATAACCAAAGCTCACGCCACGGGGAATGAGCTTGTTGTCATAAGCCTGACGCGTCAGCTCTTCACGGTAGTCGGGGTGAGCGATAGAAATCAAAGCCAGTGCACGCTCGGGCACAGACTTTCCTTTCAAATTAACGATGCCGTATTCGGTCACCACATACATCATGTCGGTGCGTGGTGTGGTCACCATATTGCCCGGTGTCAAAGTCAAAGCGATGCGGCTTTTGCGCACGCCGCGTTTTTCATAAGTAGATGACAGGCACATGAAGGACTTGCCGCCCTCTGAGGCATAGGCGCCACGGACAAATTGCAATTGACCTCCGGTTCCGCTGATGTGACGCAAGCCGTCAGACTCTGAAGCCGCTTGCCCCTGCAAGTCCATTTGCGTGGTGTTGTTGATAGCAACCACGCGGTGGTTGCGCATGATTTCGTGCGGCAAATTGGTGTCCGTCACCGGCAGACACGCCATGTCCGGGTTGCGATGCAAACTGTCGTAATACGCCTGTGAACCCAAGCCAAATGAAAACGCCATTTTCCCGGTGTGAAGTTGTTTACGGACATTGGTGATCTTGCCTGCGTGGTAGAGCGCCATCATGCCTTCGGTCAGCATTTCTGAATGCACGCCCAAGTCTTTGGCGTTGCTGTGCAGCAATTGTTCGCACACGGCGTTAGGCATACCACCAATGCCAATTTGCAAACAAGAACCATCTTCAATTTCTGCGGCAATCAATTTGCCGACCGCAATATCCACCTCTGACGCAGGCGGGTTGGGAAGCACAGGCGCTGGCTGGTTATCGCCTTCAATGATGAAGTCGACTTCGCTGATGTGAACGCCGTTATTGACGCCAAACACATAAGGCAGGCCGTCAGTGATTTCAACTACGACCACACGGGCGCGCTCGATGATGTCGCGGTGCCACAAATTGGCGGCACTGAAATTGAAAAAACCCTTGTCGTCCATGCGGCAGGTTTTGAGCACCACCATATCTACCGGCGGAATGAAGCGGCGGTAATAGTCGGGGATTTCGCCTAAATTGACCGGCAGATAGTGCACCCTGCCCGCATCGTGCATTTTTCGGTCGTAACCTGAAAAATGCATGCTGAACAAATGAAAGTGTTCGCCCTCAGGGTCTTGGTCCAACACCGCACGCGGACGCATGGTGATGCATGAGCGGAACTTGACATCATGCAACTCGTCTTTGCGCAAAGCCAGCGCCTGGTCAAACACATCGGGTTGACACAAAGTGGCGCCGTAGTCGATCCACATACCGGACTTGACCATGGCTGCTGCATCTGTGGCAGAAATGGTTTGGGCCGGGTGAAGTGCTTGACGTAATTGAACCAATTGCAACTCTGAGGACGAATGCTGAATATTAAAAATTCAAGGTGCGTTTGTCCACTGCCAAAGCGGCTTCTTTGGTGGACTCACTCAAAGACGGATGCGCGTGGCAAATACGCGCAATGTCTTCGGCGCTGGCTTTGAAGGCCATGGCCACAGTTGCTTCAGAAATCAATTCACTGGCTTGCGGGCCGATGATGTGCACGCCCAAAATTTCATC
>JACCDK010811440.1_pt1 | contig 12788 bp, 11 predicted proteins | sample 7445871 | NCBI WGS metagenome assembly JACCDK01 (sample SAMN15323436, study PRJNA562643) | freshwater metagenome | isolation source: river surface water | place: USA:Blue River Watershed | collected 2017-08-15
ATGCGTAACTTAGCCATCTTCTTACTAAATAAAATTAGCACCTCTATCAGCCATGCCATAGAAAAAGTTACATCTAATATTGCCATAGCTCTATCGCTCTTGTTCAGGAGAATTTAATGGCCCTGACAAATAATTTCCGTGATATTCTTACAGCAAATACTCTACAATAGAATTCAGCACTAATCTACCTTTCAGTGTGGGTTTATATACATTCCCATCAGTATTTATCAATAAACCGTTTTCAGCTAAAAATTTTGCTTTTTCTCGCATATTTTCGGGTATAAATGTTCCAACCCTCATCCCCATGATAATTAATTCCTTAATACACTCCTCTTCCGTCATTTCAATATATTGCTGCAATCCAGCACCTTTTATTTGGACGCTTTTAAACCATTGTTCAGGGCTTGAGATGTTTTTGGTAGCAAATTTTGCATTATCTATTGTCACTCTACCATGTGCACCAGGGCCTATACCAACATAATCACCTAGGTGCCAATACTGCATATTATGTTTGCATTCTAACCCTTTTTTCGAGTAATTTGACACCTCATAAGCATAATACCCATGCTGTGTAATGACATCTTCTGTCGCTATATAAAGATCTGCTGAAAGATTATCATCTGGCAAAATAAAAGCTTTATTTTTATATAAATCAAAAAATTTTGTCCCTTTTTCTATTGTTAACTGATATAAAGATATATGTCCATCAGCAAGTTTTATTGCGTCATCAAGTTGATTTATCCAATTATTGACTGTTTGGTTAGGAATAGCATATATTAAGTCAAAAGAATATCTTGAAAAAAATTTTTTTGCTATTTCTATGGCATTTATTGCATCTGTTGATGAGTGATTGCGGCCTAAAAACTTTAGTGCATTTTCATCAAAACTTTGGATTCCAATTGATATTCTATTAACACCAGATTCTGATAAATTTCTAAAATTATCACATTCTATTGAAGTAGGATTAGCCTCCATTGATATCTCAATATTGGGATCGATTGAGTATTTTGAAGATAAGTGCTCCAATATTCCTCCGATCACTGATGGATGCGCAAGACTGGGTGTGCCGCCACCGAAAAAGATAGTACGAATGCTTTTTGATGATAGATAGTCATGCCAATAGTCAATTTCTTTGATTAATTGATTTTTCCATGCAATATGGTCTATTTTTTCTCTAACATGACTATTAAAATCGCAATATGGGCATTTTAATGCACAAAAAGGCCAGTGTATGTAAATAGATGTGTCAGTTTTATTATGCATTATCATGAGTCCATAGAAATTTCACACGATTTTGCACAGATGTTATCATACTCCATGTACTAGTTAATGTGTGATTAGCAACGATTTCAAGAGGGAGACCATCACCCCATAATATCACATCAGACCCTATCTCAACCTCTGCGGCACACTTTGTGATGTCAACAGCCATCATATCCATAGATATCCTGCCAACTATATTGCATAAATGCCCTGAAATCATCACAATTGCATCCGGCTTAGATGAAATAGGATAACCATCACCATAACCAAATGCAACAATTGCGATAACTGAGTCATTTGCACAAACATACGTTGCTCCATATCCAATACTTTGCTTGGCTTTAATACGCTGTATTGCAATCACAGACGTTTGCAAAGTCATCACTGGTTTTAAACCTAGCTCTGATGCTAAATGATTGGTGGTAGGATGTATTCCATACAAAGCAATACCTGGTCTTACAAAGTGATAATGCTGCGATGGAAAGTAAAAGATGCCACCAGAATTGCAGATACTATATTCAGTTCTAAGATCTGAGATAATATTAGAAAAAGCAGCAATTTGCTTATTATTCATTGAATGCATAGGATCATCTGCGCAAGCAAAATGCGACATAATACGAATTGGTTTGTTGACCGCATCATGCTGAAGAAGTGTATTATACACATCTCTTGCCTCATCTTCTGCAAAACCTAATCTAGATAATCCAGTATCAATTTTAACCCAGGCATTGATCCTGCATGGCAATCTAACCTTTAAAAACCATTTGAGTTGGTGCATTGAATGAAAAACTATATGAAATCCTTCTGCTGCGGATTGCAAAAATTCGCTTTGCTCAAACACACCTTCAGCAAGCATTATAGAAGACTTTACACCTACTGCTCTAAGGGCCAGAGCCTCATCTATTGATGCCACACCCAGCATATCAACATGCCCATCTAAACGCTTTGAAACCGATCTAAGACCATGACCATAGGCATTGGCCTTAACCATAGCGATAATTTTAGGAGGTATGCTGAGATTTTGCGATGAATACGTTAATACAAAATCTTTGATTGTTTTAAGATTATGCATTAAATTTGCAGTCGATAAAATAGCTTTTGCTGTTCTGCCCATAATTTTTTAGTTATTAAAAAAGTTAATATATGCATTTCTATGCATTGATTTTAAATAAGACTTAATGGCAATATCAGTTTTTTTTGCAGATAAATATTGAAAAATCTCTTCATCCGAAGGATAAACAACGTTATCACTCGAAATAGTTTTTCTGTCTGCAATTTTTAAAATATGTATCGCCCCATCGCTAATTGCAATATCAACACCACCCACTTCCATTTTTTTCAATAAAGCAGCTATTTCTGGATTGATATTAGCAGAATTTACCCATCCTACATCCCCAGAGTTTTTGGCACTCTCTGATTGAGAAAACTGCCTTGCTAATTTGGCAAAATCACCGCCAGATGACATTTTCTCCAATATATCATGAGCAATTTTTTTATTTATATTACATTTTTCATCATTTTGACAAAATAACACTATTTCTTTTAAATGATAATCATGTATTTGAGATTCTTTATGCACAATATTTTTAATATTTTCTTTATTCCTTGCAATTTCTTGCTCAGAAACAGATATTTTTGGCCTAATAACCTGATTTATAACTTTACTCCACCCTATTTGCGTTGTAATTTGTTTTTTTAGCTCATTAATATCAATTTTTTTCTCTCTTAAGTATTGATGCAATTGTGAAATTTCTAGTTGATTTCTATGAGCCAACATTTCAAAACCATCATCCACTTCATCATTTGCAACATTAATTTTTAATTTATGCATTTCCTGCTTAATTAAGGACTCATCTATCAATATTTCCAATGCTTTTTGCATTAATTTCTGTTGATTCTCACTATTTTCCGGCATCTCAGTGCTACGTATTATCAGAGCCACTCTGTTTTTCACATCAGTTTCTGTAATGGGCGCACCTGAAACATCAACTAATATTTTTTGTTGAGCTAAATTAATTTTAGCAGCAAAAGAATAATTATAACTGATTGTTAGAATAAATGATAATGTAATTGCGATATATTTGAGCATGTTTAAAACGTAGGAATAGAAATTTTCATCATATAAGTTGTTTCTGGTTTAGTATTCTTAGATATTTTATTATAATCTCTTTGTATAGTAAAGTCAGTTTGTAAGCATTCGTTATAATTTTTTACAGAAAAGGCATGGTTGATAACTTGGTGTTTCCTAGAAATTGGTCTGTTGCCAACAATAGCATGAATTGAAAAATCAATCCACCATTGATTGATAATATTATAGCCTGGTATTAATTTAACTTCATGCGGAGCAATTTGATTGTAATACAAAAAATTATGGTTTTTTGAGTTTGCACTCCAATAATGTCCTGTAAATCTGAAATTTTTTGATGTATAATAACTACTAATTTCGTGCATATTAAGTCTAAAGTTTGTATTATCTATTCTTGTGCTATGCTCTATTTTTAAATTTTTATTTAATTTAAATGAGATATTAGTCAAATAATTGGAGAATTTACCATCCATTCCATAAATTTTATCAAAAGCATCGTTAAAAATAGGTTTGTATGATTGCCCTATGACAACATTAATATCGCTTATATCACTTGATGTCATGCTGAAAGTTGCACCGTAATTTACTTTGATATTATCATCAATAATATCAAAACCATTGTATCTGTTATCTAAAAACAAATTATATACGCTAAGAAGCGGTATATTGCTATCTTCATTTGCCACCTGTAGTTTATTTTTTTGATGTGGCGATACTATAAACTGAATAACAGGGTTGATTGTTAAAATATCATTATTACGCACTTTATACATTGGCCTTTCTAAAGACAAAGTAAGCTTAGGATGATTTCTGGTAAATGACCCTATTTTATTTGACTGATTTAACTTATAATTACTCTCAACAGAGATTTTATTGAGCGAGATATCATAAAAATCAGCACGTAATGATGCTTTTGTGCTAAATAGCAGACCAAAATCATTTTTCATCTTTTTTTCTGCTGCTATTTCTGTGATAACCCTTTGATACGATGTGCCTTGCTCTCGGTATAAATGAGAATAATTTATATGTGCAGAAGTTTTAAAAATTGATACTTCTGGTATTAAATCATCATTAATATAGCTCACACCAGGCAAGAGCATCGCTGTGGTTTTGGAATGGCTTAGCGGCCTCATATCTTGAAAATATAGCCCCCTTATAGAATAATATGCAGAGTTATGATAATATCTTGTGTGAAAATCTGAATTTAATATAAGTTCCTCATTTATTTTGTGGCGCATTAGATATGTTCTATCACTGCCTAGAATAGCAGTAGAATTAATTGTTGCAAAACCATTTAAATTTTTCATCATTTTATCATTATACGATATTTTTGTTTGAATATGACTGTTTAAATGCTTTTTTTTATCCATATCTTTGCTATGAGCATCTTTATAATCATAATTTGCAGATACATTAACCTCATATTTACCAAATTTTGTGATATATCTCATTTGCCCGTCCAATCTATCATATTCTACCTTGTTATAATGCTTTTTGACACCAATAGTGGCATCTAAATTTGGCGCAATATTGAAATAAATTGGCATGTAAATAGATGCACCTTGCACAGATGAATAAGCAGGTGTTGGCAATAATAACCCAGTTTTTCGCTTTGCTTTAGGAGCAGGAGTCACAGCAAATGGTAGATACATCACTGGTTTGCCAAAAATATCTAATTTAATGCTTTCATGTTTGATGCTACCCTCATTTTTATCTAAAACCGATTGTTTAGAGCGTATTTGCCATAACGGCGTGTTAGGCACAAAATTGTCTGCACAAATTTTGCATGGTGAATACACCATATTATTAAAAATATAGCGATTTTTTTCAATAAGCTCCGCAGAGCTTGAAGAAATTCGAGAATATTGCGAAAATTTAACGTTCAAATTACCTATAGTTCCAGTTGATAATTTTTCATCTAAACGCATCACATCTGCAAACAACACATTTCCGGTTTGTTCTCGCAAAGCAATATTGCCATATGCATATAATTCTTTTAAATTTTGATTATATATTATATAATCAGCAAATAATATTGCATTATCGTGTTTTAATTCTACATTGCCATATGCATAAAATATATCTTCTTTTTTATCATGGTATAAATTATCTGCTTCAATATCGTACACCTTATCATCAACTACACTATTGTCCACATGTGGTGTAAAGTGCCCCACCCTATTATCTTGCCCAGCAATAGCTGTGTAATTGCACAACAAGAACACAACAGCCAATGCTGTTGATTTGAGTTTATATGGGCCTCTCATCAATCTTTTTCAACTTTTGGTAATGCTAGCATATTATCAGATAAACTTCTTAAGTATGCAATAAGATTAGCACGATCTATGTCATTTTTTATACCAGCAAATGCCATTTTGTTTCCTGGGATGTATGATTTAGGTGAGTATATGTACCGATAAAGCTGCTCATACCCCCAAATATTACCCTCTTGGCTTTTTTTCTGCATTGCATCGGAATATTTAAACTGCTCAGAATGCGCAAATTTAGAGCCTATAATACCCCATAAATTTGGCCCAACTTTATTAGCCCCACCTTTTTCTGATGTGTGGCATACAGCACATTTATTAAACACTTTTTTACCATCTTCAGCATTTGCCTCTGCCATTATTTTACCAATTTGTATCACATCAGGCAAACCTTTAGCTTGCTGTTGCTGCATTCCATCTTGATCCAAAACTTCAATTTTATATCCAGGAACCATAACGATATTTTGCGTCCTGTACAAAAAACCTCCTATAGCATTACTAAGCAAGACACTCAAAACACCAAAGGCTATGGCTAACACTATTTTATCTATATCAAAACCATCTTTCACTTTACACCATGTATAGCAAGTTTATTGTTTATTTATAGCACGCTATATCTTTTTAATCAAGAACGGTTTATAACAAATAAACTCATCGATGCTATATATGATGCAAAAGGCATCCCAATAGATTATCTATTATGATCTTGTGATGATTTTGCGCCAAGTCTCGATAGAGCTGTATTCATGCAAGATACGATTTTGCAACGCAAATTATTGCAACCACGAGGCGCAGAAAGCCAAATTGCTAAAGGAGTTAAACAACATAAAGAAATCATATTTGCACCCTTTAGACTTGTCAAAACAGCTGGTGGATTTTTACCGTTTGTTTCTAACAAGAAATTTGTTGCACCGATGCCAACAGAGGTTAAAAAACTAGCCATTACAGCACTTACCAATACAACGGTCTTTTGAGCATTACGAATCGTCATATTGATTTCATCTTTGCATTCTTTTAATGATCTATCATCTTTAACTCCACTACCTGAGTGAAAGTTGTGTTGTGTAAGCAGGATGTATGAGTCCCTCCCTTGAATCTCTTGTATTTTTTCCTTCATTTCTTGTATCTTTTTATTTAATAATTCAGCATATTCCATCAATTCATATGCTGTTTTACTGGAGATAGCAAGTGCTGCTAAAACAGCAAGAGATCCAGAAGAGTTTAAAAATATCTTGCTCTTTAATATTTCTTTTATCATAATTTTCCTCGATGGCTAGACATCATGTCCTTGATATCCAAGACCAGCATATAGCTTCTCACACATTATTTTTGTGACTTCTTTACATAACGCAGTTATCTCAGCATATTCTTGCTTACAAGCTTTATTACAAGCTACTAACATTGAATTAGCAGCTGTAGACATCATTTTCATGGTATATGCTGAAGCTCCTTGAACCAAAGGCGTGATACATTTGCCAATGTTATCAAACGTTACATGCTTACAAAGAAATTCAGCGCTTATGTCTATACATTGGAAAGATATATTAGCACCCATCTTAACTACTTCTTTACCAGCTACAAACGCGCAACTAGCAGTGTATGCCATTACTGGTTTAAAAAATGTGTAGACTTTTTTCGTATTCTCGATTGTTAGAATTTTCATGGTACATGCTGAAGCTCCTTGAACCAAAGGCGTGATACATTTGTCAATATTATCAAGCGTTAGATGCTCACAAAGAAATTCAGCGCTTATGTCTATACATTGGAAAAATAGATTAGCACCCATCTTAACTACTTCTTTACCAGCTACAAACGCGCAACTAGCAGTGTATGCCATTGCTGGTTTAAAAAATGTGTAGACTTTTTTTGTATTTTCCATTGTTATGTGGTTATAAATACTACTAAAAGCATATATGTTTACCTTTATGAATCCAAAAAATATATTAACTCCAAGATTTTCAGCTCTGTAGAGCCAATTATTATCCAGCTCCTTCTTACTTTGCTCACACTGTTGCTTAGCAGCATCAACATTATCAACTTTCTTCTTAAGCTCTGGAATCTTTGCTTGAAGATCTGCAAACCCCTTCTTCAAATCTTCAGTTTGCTTCTTAAGCGATGCATTCTTATCCTTAGCCGATTCGATATTTGTTTGTATATCATCTAGCCTTTTCTGATGGTCTTGAAGTTTTTGAGATGCATTCTGAAAATCATCAGGCTCCACTTTTACCCAGCTATCACCAAGATTTTGAGAATTGTTAGTATTCTCAGTAACTTTAGTCTGCTCAGCTTTAGGCTTCTTCACAGCTTCATTTGCGTGAGGCGATGCATTCGTCAAATCAATTTGCATAATTCTCCTGTTTTTTATAATTCAAATAATTTATATTAATACACATTATATCACAAAAAGCAGAGCAAATCAAATATTAAATTATGAGACTGTTGCCATCTAAATTATTGGAATGAAATTTTTAGAAGCGATATATTTTTGATAAGACAAAATATTATTTCTGATTTTTTTGATTTCAATATTGAGTTAACAGAGGTAAATTGGTGATTTTGACCTCGTTTATTCTAACTATTCATACAATTCTCTGTTGTAATTTCACTGTTCAGGTAGCAAGAACTGTTAATCTGCGTAAGTTAAAACATATTGCTTTCATAAATTCTGCAAATTGATTCTTGGCTATCCCGTTATAACGCAATCGCTTGTTATCTCCGGAAAAGACACGCTCAAACGGTGATCTGATTCTTGTATAATATTTATCTAAATCAAAGTTCTTCCCTTGCATATTATTTTTCTTTACTGCACAAAGGTGCACATTCTTTCGAGCAGCCGCTATTTTAGCAGGGCTAGTACAGTAACCTTTATCCGCGTAAACAGCTCCTTGTTTCGGTATCACTAAGGATAATCCCTTAGCATCAGTTAAATTAGCAGGAGTAACAGCTACTTTATTGATCATCCCAGATTGGATATCAACGCTGACATGTTTTTTATAGCCATACCAAAATTTACTCCCTCCTTTACACCCTATCCTCGCTTGCTTATCATTGGCTACCTTTGGCAATACTTCATTATTCAACTTCTCAAATTTTTGTTTCCTTGCCTCATCACGCTCCTCCCATAAGCTAGCCTTCGATATCAGATGAGTGGCATCAACAAAAGTAAAAACTTCACTCATATAACCGGATGACCTAAGCTGATCCCTGAATATTGAAAAAATCTTTGATAAAAGATTCGTCCCAATCTTCTTGCGCATCTTGCTAAAAACCGTATGATCAGGGGTCTTTTCGGTTAAAGAAAAATCGCAGAACCATTTGCCAGCATTACTGTCTGCAATATAGCGCTCTAGTTCTCGATCAGACATATCTTCCATAAATTGCAATAGTAGGCATTTAAAAAGTCTTAGAACTCCATAGCCTTTATAGTTCGTATCAGATTCTACTGACAAAAGTTCTGATTTAACTGCATCAAAATTAAATAATTCTTTGAATTTACGGTATTGATGATTCTTTGATACCAACTGATCTAAACTTACCATTGTGATTTGATGTTCTGACATATTTTTCTATAAATCCATTTTTAGAAAAATTATACCATTTCTATCTCAAATCGCAACACTCCCATTATAAAAAATTATAATAATTTGCGTATAGAAGGATATATAAAAATCAATGCTTTATACAAAATTGCAATATAATCACTGCATTTGACATACATATATTAATTTAACTACCCTAGTTTTTGCAGCAACATAAGCAATCTCGGCACAAGTGAATATAGAAAAATCCAAAAAAAAATGCCTTTAGACGCTTGACATTGCAAAAGTCAAGTGATATACTATAAGGTGCATTACACAGCTATAAGGTGCATTAAATAATATTAATATTAAATTGATGTTTGTTTTTATCTTGTTGCGCATGTATAGCAAGTATGCTATTGTTAGCTCGTTTGTGGTGTAATGCATCACGTTTTTAAATAATTATAATTTTTAACTCTAAGGTGCCATATAATGGAATATAATAACAATTTAACAGAATCTTTCGATTTATTATTCGAGCAGTCTATACAAAATGAAAAAAAAGAAGGAACAGTTGTCACAGGTACGATTACCTCTATTACTCATGACGATGTTTTTGTGGATGTAGGTTTGAAAAGCGAAGGAAGAATAGCTAAAAAAGAATTTCTCGATGATAGTGCAGATTTTGCAGTTGGAGATAGCGTTGATGTTTTTATCGAAAAACTTGAAGATAAATATGGCAATACAATCTTAAGCAGGGAAAAAGCATCTAAAGAAGAGGCATGGCATAAGTTTGAATATCTACATATAAATACACCAAACGCTGTTGTAGATGGTGCCATCATAGGTAGAGTAAAAGGTGGATATGCTGTCAAATTAAACGGCAATGTGATTGCGTTTTTACCTGGGAGTCAAGTGGATATCAGGCCTATCAAAGATATCTCTCCTTTGCTTGAATTGGTACAACCGTTTAAAATTTTAAAAATGGATAAGGATCAAGGAAATGTCGTTGTTTCAAGAAGGGCTATTTTAGAAGAATCTAGGGCTGAAGCACGAGAAGCATTGCTATCTAACATAAAAGAAGGTTCTACGCTTGAAGGTGCGGTTAAAAATATAACGGACTATGGCGTGTTTATTGACCTAGGGTCGGTAGATGGACTTTTACACATTACAGATATCTCGTGGGATAAAATATCACATCCATCAGAAGTGCTAAGTTTAGGGCAAATTGTCAAAGTTATGGTTATTAAATACAATGAAGAAACTAAGAGGGTGTCTTTGGGATTAAAACAACTGCTTCCAAATCCATGGGAGAAGTTTGTGGATAAATATAAGCCTGGAGAAAAATTCCAAGGAGTTGTAACATCAATTGCAGAATATGGTGTTTTTGTTGAACTTGAACCTGGTGTGGATGGGCTTGTATATCATACAGAAATCAGCTGGAACACACGAAACAATAATCCGAAAAAATCAATGAAGATTGGGGAGCAAATTCAAGTTATTGTTTTGGATATCGATGTTGCAAAACATAAAATGAGCTTAAGTATTAAGCAGTGCATAGAAAATCCTTGGGATTCTTTTGCTGAAAAGCATCCAGTTGGGTCTGAAATTTCTGGTGTTGTGCAAAATGTTGCAGATTTTGGGATGTTTTTATCGCTTAACATTGGTAACAGCTCTGATATCAACTCAATTGAGGGATTTGTGCCAGCTTCTGAGGTGTCCTTTGATGAAAATGCTGCAGAGCAACTAAAGAGCTTTCAAAAAGACATGTTGGTAACAGGCATTATCATGTCTATTGATCCAGAAAGAGAAAGAGTAACAGTGAGCTTGAAGCAAATGAAAAGTGGTAATTTTGTTGAAGTTTTAAGCGGCATTAAAAAAGGTGATGATCTTACATGCGTTGTAGTTGATGTTAAGAAGGATGGTGTTGAAGTTGAGGTGCATGGTGTGCTTAGATCATTTATTAAAAAGGGTGATTTATCTCAACATAAATCTGAACAAAGAGCTGAGAGATTTGGTGTAGGTGATAAAATAGATGCCAGGGTCATAGCTATTGATGCGCAAAGTGGTAAATTGCAGCTTTCAGTTAAGTTATTGGAAGTTGAAGAAGAAAGAAAAGCAATTGCTGAGTATGGATCTAAAGATAGCGGTGCTAGTCTTGGCGATATATTAGGAATTGCTTTAAGTAAAAAATAATTAGAGAGAGGAGTGTCTAAAGAATCACTGTTGTTATTATAGCCAAGCATCATTTGTATTTTAGTATAAATATATGCTAGTTAGAACATCTCTTTGTTTTATCTATAGTAGTTTCAGTTGTAGTTTGTGAGATAGGCGCAAGGAGTGAAGCATAGCTAATACTAGGGAGAGCTAAGAGCACCAACTCGCAAACTTCAAATCAAAACTACTATAGCTATGTGTGTATAATGCTTTGGCTATATCAATTGTGATTAAAAAAGTTATGGTTATGATTAAAAAAAAGCTTGCAAGTATCTCCTTGCTAGCTTACCTTTTTATTGTAACCTTTTGATACAAACAATATAATTTATAATAGGAGTGGAGTTGTGAACAAACAAGATTTGATTAATGAAGTGGCAAAAAATGCTGGAATCACTAAAATTGCGGCGGCTACTGCAGTGGATGCTGTTTTAGATTCTATAAAACAAGCTTTAACTACTGATGATACTGTAAGGTTGATAAATTTTGGGACATTTAAAAAGAAATTAGTGAAGGCAAAAACTGTGCGCAATCCAAGAACTGGTGAACCTGTTAATGTTCCAGAGCATAACAGAGTGACATTTTCACCTGGTGAAGAAATGAAGCAAGCTGCTAACTAGCGCTGGGAAAAGTCGTGCGTATTACTACGAAATACGATGCTTCTTATTTAAGACGTTTTCTGTGTCTGGAGGCTGGAGTTTTTTGCTTCCCTACAGACACTTTATTTGCTCTTTCTTGCGATGCTACTAATTCTGAGGCTATAAATAAGCTCTTTGCAATTAAAAAGCGTCCTATAGATAAAACTGCGCCAATTTTAGTATCTTCATTAGATATGGCGCAAGAATATGTAGAATTTTCTAATATAGAGTTGGAATTAGCAAAATTATATTGGCCAGGCGCTTTAACAATGGTGGTTAAAGCTAAAAAAAATAAATTGTCTGATATAGCGATAAGAGACTCTACCATAGGGATAAGGATGCCAAATTGCCAGTATGCATGCAAGATTATTGAAGATGTTGGCAGGCCAGTAATAGGCACAAGTGCAAATATAGCAGGCGGGCCAAATTTGTTGTGCGCTAAGGAGATAAGTGATATTTTAAATGTACCAATTATTGAAACTCCTACAATACCATCTGGAAAAAGTTCTACTATCATAAAAGTAAAGTATGATGGCGATATTGAAATTATTAGACAGGGTGCATTGCAAATATAGCATAGTAATGGCTCTGATAAAATTGTATACGGACAGATTCAACGTTGTTTGCTTTTACAACATTTTTAATGTATAAACAATATAATATTAAAATAATGAAAGCAGGGCCATTAAATTCTCGATCGAAAAAACGATCTGAAGGCTTGATAAGTCTAAGGATTGCGCTATTTTATAATTTCAGTAAAAACAAAAAAATAGCGCTATGAAAAATATACTATATTACTTTG
>JACCDK010288807.1_pt1 | contig 12776 bp, 10 predicted proteins | sample 7445871 | NCBI WGS metagenome assembly JACCDK01 (sample SAMN15323436, study PRJNA562643) | freshwater metagenome | isolation source: river surface water | place: USA:Blue River Watershed | collected 2017-08-15
TAATTTACATTGTATTGATCTTGAGATGTTTGGGTTTGACCCAAGTTGTCAGTTTTTTTCTGAGACATATTATGTGTTTTAAGGTTAAAAAACACATCAAGAAGAAGTAGGGAATTTTCATTTTATTTGACTGAAAGTCCGCATCGCATTACCACCTTTGAGTTTTGTCTCTGGTTGGTATCCATTTAAGGATTCTTGATGTTTTGTAAAGGTAATCATACATAATAAATTAAACTAATTTAAATTTCGAATATAGGCATAGCTTCAGTAACTTTAAACCAAATTATTATTAAGGTAACATGATTGAAAAAAACTTTACGTATATAGATTTGTTTGCTGGCGCAGGAGGCCTTTCAGAAGGATTTTTAAGAAACGGTTTTGAACCTATTGCTCATGTCGAAATGAACAAATTCGCATGTGAAACTCTAAAAACACGTGTCGCTTATCATCATTTGAAAAATCATGGAGGATTTGGAGAATATATTAAATATTTAAAAAAAGAAATTAGCCGAGATGATCTCTGGAGTATGATTCCTAAAACACAAATGAATTCTGTTATTCAAAGTGAAATTTCATCTAAAACAATTAAAGAAATTTTTGAAATAATTGATTCTAGGTTAAAGGGTAAAAAAGTTGATGTCATAATTGGAGGTCCCCCATGTCAAGCTTATTCAATTGTTGGAAGAGCGAGAGATCCCAAGGGTATGACAGATGATCCAAGGAATCACTTATACAAATTTTATGTAAAATTTCTCGAAAAGTATAAACCTAAAATGTTTGTATTTGAAAATGTACCAGGTATACTCTCTGCAAAAAATGGTGAATATTTTTCTAAAATTAAAAAAGCCATAGAGTCTGCTGGCTATAATTTCAAATATGATACTTTGAATGCAAAACATTTCAATGTTATACAAGATAGAAAAAGAGTAATTATAATAGGATGGCGAGATGGATATAATTTTAGTTATCCAGCATTTGCTAAAGTTGAACATGATTATACAATTCGAAAAGATTTATTTTTTGACCTAAGAAGTATTCAGCAAGGTACAGGCAAGGATTTTGAAGAATATAATAAACCTTCTACTGAATATCTTAAAAAAGCTAAAATCAGAACCGGATTGAAGATTGTTACTCAACACAAAGCAAGGCCAAATAATATTAATGATCTTGAAATTTATCAAATCGCAATTAATAAAATGATTGATGAAGGGAAAAGACTTAATTATATTGATTTACCTCAAAGACTAAAGAAGCATAAAAACGAGACAGTCTTTACAAATAGATTTCAAGTTATTAATCCAAATTCATGCTCTCATACTGTAGTAGCACACATTTCTGGTGACGGGCACTACTACATTTATCCTGACAAAAAACAAATAAGATCTATTTCAATAAGAGAAGCTGCTAGGATTCAATCTTTTCCCGATGATTTTTATTTTGAAGGTGGACAAACAGCGTCATTCAAGCAAATTGGTAATGCTGTACCTCCTTTAATGGCTTCGGGTATAGCGAAAAAAATTAAAGAACAGATATTGAATGGGATTAAATAGTAAACATAAAATTATAAAACCAAATCCAGAAGATCTACTTGAATCAGTAAGATCTTTTGGTTATTCTATTGCAACAGCAATTGCAGACTTAATTGATAATTCAATTAGTGCAAAATCTACTATTATAAATATTGATTTCGTTTTTAATAAAACAAACTCGTTTGTAAGAATTGAAGATAATGGTACAGGGATGTCCCAAGAAGAATTAGAAGAAGCGATGAGACTTGGAAGTAGTAATCCAAATAACAATAGGAAAAAAGATGACTTAGGCAGGTTTGGACTTGGTTTAAAAACAGCTTCATTCTCACAGTGTAAAAGATTAACAGTAGCCACTAAGTCCTCTGATTTCAAACTTGGCATTGCTTGTTGGGATTTGGATTATGTCGCTAAAGAAAAGGAATGGTTTTTGTTATGTGATTATGCTTCTAATATTTCCAAAAAAAATATTAACGAAAAATTTAAAAAAAATACCGGTACAATTATCTTATGGGAAAATCTAGATAAGATATTAGAAGAAATAAAGACAGGGAATGATAGTGATCATTTTTATAGGAAGATAGAAAGTGTAAAAATTCATATTGGATTAGTTTTTCATAAACTAATCGAACAAGAAAAATTGATAATAAATATAAACGGATCAAAAATTGAACCAATTAATCCATTCACAATTACGGATAAAATTGACTCATTAGAATTACAAGAAGAAATATTAACAATAAAAAAGCATCCTATTGTTATTCAACCCTATATTTTACCACATGAGTCAAAATATTCAGAAACGAATAATATCAATAGGGATTTAATTAAAGGATTTAATGCTCATCAAGGCATTTATATCTATAGGAACGATCGACTAATAATTGACGGTGGCTGGTTAGACTTAGATATTAAAGAAAAAGAAAGTCAAAGACTATGCAGAATAAGTATAAACATTGACAATTGTTTAGATAAAGAATGGCAAATCGAAGTGCAAAAGTCTAAGGCAAAAATTCCAGATATAATTAGAAAAGAAATAAAATTAATATGTCAAAAATCTATTGAAAGAGCTGTTAAGGTTTATTCTTTTAGAGGGGCATATCTAAAAAGATCAAAAAAAGAGACAAGTTTAGAATTTACATGGATGACTAAATCAAAAAATGGAAAAAAAGAATATGAGCTCAATAAAAACCATTTTTTATATAATAAAATCAAAGATCTATTAGGATCTAACTCGGATTTATTTGAAAAATATATTGGTATAATAGAGCAGTCTATTCCAATTGGAATGATAGTAAATGATTTTTCTGATCATAGTTTACTTATAAAAGATTTAAACAGTGAATCAATTAAAGAAACTAAATCTATATATGATTCATTATTAAATGGATTGATTAATGAAGGAATGAAAAATGAAGATGCTATAAAACATTTAGATAAGTTTGATATATTTCAAAATATTAACAGAAATGCATTATAACGAAATAAAAAGTACAATAAAGGATTTTTATTCTTTAATAAAAAAAACAATGCCATTTGAAGAGGCATTGAATTCGGCAATTGATAGAGTTGTTGATGTAATTGACTTTAATCAAGTTATACATAGAACACTAAAGTTTGAGTCGAGACTTCAATTAAGAGAAACCTTGAAATATGAATTACAGTTTGAAGTTAATATAGGTGTAGTGGATAATCCGGGTGACTTTGGCACACTTGTAGATTTAAATGGGCATATCGATTGGTATAGACAGTTGTTATCTAAAGAAGAAATTAAATTCAAGTTTTGGAATAGATACAAAAAATATCTGTCAAATATTAAAAACTGGGATGACACAACAATAAAAAAACTAGATGATATAACTGATGATATTTTAGAAAAAATTGAAAATCCAAAAATAAATAATAGAGAATTTGATAGGCGCGGACTTGTTGTAGGATATGTTCAGTCAGGAAAGACTGCAAATTTTATGGGTTTAATAAATAAATCTATTGATTGTGGTTATAGTATAATAATTGTTCTTAGCGGGATGCATAAAAATTTGAGAAGTCAAACTCAGATGAGAATAGATGAAGAGGTTATTGGTAGAGATACAAGTAGTGATTCGGAAATTAAAAGAATTGGTGTTTGTACTTTACCCAATGAACAATATATTCACGTTGATACATTTACTACACAAAATGACAATGGAGATTTTAAAATTTCTACAGCAAGAAATAATGGAGTACAGCCTAGCAAAGACCGTCCAATGATCTTTGTTGTTAAAAAAAATGCAAGTGTTTTAGGAAATCTAATTAAATATTTTAGTGAAACTGCTAATATTTTAGGTGATGATCTTGTAATTCAGAAAGCAAATAAAAAGATCATTAATAATTTGCCGTTAATGATAATTGATGACGAAGCAGACCAAGCATCTCCAAATACAAATGCGATAAATGATGATAACGGTGAATTAGACCCCAAGTCAATTAATAGAAAAATCAGAGAATTATTAAATTTGTTTAACCAAAAGGTTTATATAGGGTATACGGCAACACCCTTCGCAAACATTTTCATCCATCATGATCAAGACCATTCCCAATATGGAAAAGATCTATTTCCTTCATCCTTTATAATTTCTATTCAGCCTCCTTCAAACTATTTCGGTCCGTTGCAAATATTCGGAAGCAATGATGATGAATTTGAAAAAAGAACTCCAATTCACATTCCTGTGAATGATGCTTCAAGAGAAGACTCTGAATTTCTACCACTTAGACATGGGATTCATAATATACCGGCCGAGATTCCTGAATCAATGAAAGAAGCTATAAAATCATTTATACTTTCATCTGCTATTAGAATTCTTAGAGGGCAGGAAAAAAAACATAATACCATGTTAATTCATTGTACTAGATATACTGATATACAAAATGCAATCGCTACTCTGGTAGAAGAAGAATTTTCAAGGCTAAAAAATGGAATTATTAATAATGATATTTTTATTATTAATGAACTCCAATTTCTGTGGAATCGTGATTATAATAGAATAAGTACTGAAATGGGTTGTAAAATTCACGATTGGAAAGAAGTCCAAAATTTTATAAAACAAGCAGCACAAAAAATTGAAAAACGACCAAGAGTAATAAACGGTGATGCGCGCGATATTTTAGATTATAAAAATAATGAAGATACAGGAGTAAGTCTTATAGCAATAGGTGGCGATAAGCTTTCAAGAGGACTTACAATTGAAGGTTTGACTGTTAGTTATTTTACAAGAACAAGCAGTTTATATGACACTTTAATGCAAATGGGAAGATGGTTTGGTTATAGAAAAGGATACGAAGATCTTTGCCGAATATATACAACTAATGATTTGTTTAATTGGTATAGACATATTTCAACCGCTTTTGAAAGATTATTATTGGATTTTAAAGAAATGGTAAGACTACGTGCAACACCTCAAGAATTTGGGCTAAGGGTACTTTCACATCCAGATATGATGGCAACAAACGCTTTAAAAATGAGGTATAGCGAAACTATACCATTGGCGTATAAAGGAAGATTTACTGAAACTATATCATTATCCAATAATAGTGATATTATGGAAATTAATCAAAGAGCAAGTGAAAATCTTATTAATAAATTAGTTCTCATTGAAGCCCAATCAAAGAATTTATTATGGAAAAATGTAGATTTCCAAATTATTAAAGATTTTCTTAAGGAATATATAACAAGTAAAGATTCACCTGCTGCAAATTCTAGTCGAATAATCGAATATGTTGAAACACAAATTAATATAGGACTATTAAAAAAATGGAATATTTCAGTAGTCTCTTTAAGAAATGAATCTAATGATCCATATTTTATTAATGGATTAACAATTTATCCAATCACTAGAGGGATAAAAAGAGAAATAGAACAAGATAAGTTATATATTGGAAGACTCGGATCTCCTGATCACGAAAAGTTAGACTTTGAATCCGTTCCAGAAGAAATAGGTGCAGAATTAAGGAAAATGGAGCCACGTTTAAGTACGCCATTATTTTTACTTTATCCATTTTATATTAAAGATGATAATAAACAGAAGATAGGAAATCTACATTTCGGGTTTGCAATAAGTTGGCCATATAATAATAATTTAATTAATAGCACTTACGACATAAATTCGGTTTATAGAGAACTAGAAATAGAAAAATATAATGATTAATTTTACAGAAATTTGGAACTCAATTAATAATGAATCAAAAAATGATGATTCATTGGCATTTGCTGCAAGAGAAATTCAAACTGATTCAAATTCTAAATTATTTTTAGCAAGTAATATTATACAAAATAAAAGATTGCTTTTTGTATTAGTTGAAAATGTACCAGATAATATTTCATTTCCAAAAATTCAAGGAATGGATATTTCAATCATTAAAACATCATTAGGTTTTTATAAAGACAAGGATTTCTTATGTCTAAAACAAATTATTGATGGAGTTGACAATATTTTCGAATTAGTCATATCTGATATTGCAAATTCAATAATCAATATGCCAATCGAAAAAAATGTTATTTCTACAATTATAAATTCCTTAGAAACTTGGAAGCTTTTCTTTGAAAAAAACAAAAATAAGTCCCTTTCTATTGAAAAGCAGAAAGGTTTGTATGGGGAATTAACTTATCTAAGAGATTATGTTTTAAATCAAATTGATTATTCAAAAGCAATTGAATCTTGGAAAGGGCCTGATCGAGCGTATCATGATTTTGAATTCAAAAAAATCGCTGTTGAAATAAAAACCACTTCAGGAAAGGAACATAAGAAATTTATGATTTCATCTGAGAAACAATTAGACTTACTTGAATTGGAAAATCTTTATCTTGGATTATTTTCACTTAACATACATTTTAACAATATAGGTCAAACATTAATAGATATTATTGAAGAATGTGATAATATACTTGCAGAATTTCCTGCAGCTAAATATGCGTTTAATTTAAAGTTATTAAAATCTGGATTTTTATATGAGCATAAGTCAGACTATAAAACTAGATTTTCAATTTCAAGCATCGATTTCTTTGAAATAATTGATGATTTTCCAAGAATTATAAAACAAAACCTTCCAATAGGGCTAGGAGACATAAAGTATTCTGTCATGGTTTCTGCCTGTGAACGATATAGAATTGATAACAATCAAATAAAATTAGATTAAAATGACTATTAATGAATTTGAATTAGATTTTTTAGAAAACTCTTTATTATCATTAGAGCAAGATGGTATTTCGCAAGAAGATTCTATCACAAAAGATATTTTAGAATATATACAAGACTCTGGCGATATTTTCGAACCAGAATTGTGTCATTTCAAAATTAGGGGGTCTAAAATAAATGCATATGATTATAATGATGAAAATGAAACTTTAGACCTCTTTGTTACTATTTTTAAGAATGAACCCGGAAAAATTGCTGATTCTATTTTAGATAACGCATACGAAAAAGTATATAATTTTTATAAAGAGGCTAAAGAAGGAAGATTAATCAATAAAATTGACGAATCGGAAGAAGTTATTTTTGATCTAGTGCAAATTATAGAACAAACAAAATCATTTGTCAAAAGTGTTCGAATCTTCGTTATTACTAACGGCAGGTGTTCAACTCATACTATACCCAAGGATAGAGAAGAAGACGGAGTTTACTTAGATTTTGAATTATGGGACATTGAAAGAGTGTATCAACAATATCAGATTAAGGCAGGTAAACAAAAAATTGAAATTGATTTTTTAACCAACTATAATTATAGGCTCAAATGTCTTAAAATGGATGACGTTAGTGATAATGTTGATGAATATCTGGCAATATTACCTGGCAAAATCTTAGCAAGTATTTATGACGAGTATAAACAAGGATTATTAGAAAAAAATGTTAGGACATTTCTACAGTTTAGGGCTAAAGTAAATCAAGGAATACGTGATACAATTAGAAATGAAGCAGACATGTTTTTTGCTTATAATAATGGAATTTCTTCTACTGCAGAAAAAGTTACACTTTATACTGAAGATGGTGTATTATATATAAAGAGTATTGATAATTGGCAAATTGTTAATGGAGGTCAAACTACAGCATCAATTTATTCTACATCAATGGAGAAAGATGCTGATCTTTCAAAAGTTTTTGTACAAATGAAATTGTCGGTAGTTAAGGACAAGTCAAAATTCGAAGATCTCGTACCTAAGATTTCAAAATTTGCAAATAGTCAAACAGCAATTAAAGCCTCTGATTTTTCGTCTAATTCTAAATTTCATGAGAAAATACAAGATTTTTCAAGAAGGCTGTGGATGCCTAATCTTACAGGTGGCAGGGCTACACACAAATGGTTTTATGAGAGAACTAGGGGACAGTATTTGGATGAAAGATCTAAATATTACAAAAAGGAAGATATAAAAAGGTTTGACTTAGAATATCCTAAAAAATGGATGTTTTCTAAAATCGATTTAGCCAAATTCGAAATGTCATGGTTACAAAAGCCTCATGAAGTTTCAAAAGGGGGTGAGAAAAATTATAGTATTTATAAGGATGAAATATTATCCAAGGATGTAGAATATGATGAGTTGTTTTATAAAAAACTCGTCGCTAAGGGGATATTATTTAAACATATTGATAAATGTGTACAAAAAAAGAATTTAGGTGGGTACAAAGCTAATATGACTGCCTATATTCTTGCTTTGTTATCATACAAGACAAATCAAAAAATTGACTTAGAGGAAATCTGGGAATCTCAAGCAATAAAGGAGGATCTAAATCAAATTATTGAAGATTTAATACCGTTTGTTTGGAAACATATAAATGATACTCCTTCAAACAAGAGAAATATTGGAGAATATTGCAAAATTGCTGAATGCTGGACAAAATTAAAAGACAAATCAAATACAGTAACTGATATAAATGACAATATTGTCAATTTTGTGGGGGTGACAAGTACTAAAATTGATTCAGAAGTAATTGAATTAAACCCTGAAGAGTTAAAGTTAATTGATGAAGCTGAAAAAATTAACCCTGATACATGGTTTTCAATAGCAAAATGGGCGAAAGAAGAAAATTATTTCACCCCCTTCGATAGAAAATTAATATATAATATTGGAGTAGTTAGAACCAGAAAAAAAGGACTTTCAATTAAACAAGCTAAACAGGCAATTAGAATACTTAATGATTCAATTGTAAAAGGGTTTACTGAATAAATTAAAATTTAAGAATAGTGCAGCAAATTGTTTCAATAAAATATTATAATTACAAAAGCTTTAAAGAATTTAGCATTGATTTGAATAAATTTAATATTCTTGTAGGTCAAAATAATGCTGGAAAATCTACTATTATTGGCTCTCTTAAAATACTAGCAGAAGGAATTAGAAGAGCTAAATCTAAGAAACCAATAAGCATACTTACTCCAGGTAATTTCAATGTTTTTGGTTATGAAATTGATTTAAATCAAGTTCCAGTTGGAACTGAAAATGTCTTTCATAATTATAACGACGAAGAACCCGCAAGAATAGAGTTTTTATTAAACGACAATAGTTGTTTTCATGTTTTTTTTCCAAGACTTGGAGTTTGTCATATGTATTATGAGTCAAATTTGATTACAATAAAAACTGCAGCTGACTTTAAAAAATATATAAGTTTAGAAATTGGTTTCGTACCTGTACTAGGCCCTGTTGATCATAAAGAAAGATTATTTCAAGAAGCAGCTGCTCGATCAGCTCTATTATCGTATAACGCCTCAAGAAATTTCAGAAACATTTGGTATCATTACGGCGAGGATTTTGATGTTTTTAAAGACCTTATACAACGAACTTGGCCAGGAATGGATATTGAGCCACCTGAGGTCAATACATCGCCAGATGGAGTATATCTTGATGTTTTTTGTCCAGAAAATAGAATACCAAGGGAAATTTTTTGGGCTGGTTTCGGTTTTCAAGTTTGGTGTCAAATGTTAACATACATTGTAAAAAATAAATACGCATCGCTATTTCTTATTGACGAACCAGACATTTATCTCCATTCAGATTTACAACGTCAATTGTTGGGAATTTTAAAAAATTTAGGGCCAGATATAATAATTGCAACGCATTCTACCGAAATAATCAGTGAAGCTGAAATTAATGATATTATATTGGTACATAAAAACAATCTAAAGGCAATAAGAATACAAGATCCTGTTGAATTAAAACAAATTTATTCTGAATTAGGCTCTAATTTAAATCCGATATTAACACAAATTGCAAAAACCAGAAAGGTATTATTTTTAGAAGGTAATGACTATACTTTAATTTCAAAATTTGCAAGATTATTGAAATTTGATCAAGTAGCAAATAGAAGTGGATTTTCGGTAGTCTCAATCGACAGTTTATCACAAGATAAGATCAATATATATATTGATAGTCTTAAAAAAACAATCAATTCTGAAATAATTTGCTCTGTAATATATAGTATTGCTCATCGAACTGAATCCGAAATCAATAGTATTAAAATAACTTCAAAAGATAATTTCTATTTCGTAGATTTTATTACAATACCCGAAAAACAGTTAAATCGTACAATTGAATATAAATTGGAGATAGTCCCTGATGAAATAATTAGAATCGTCAATAAAATTGATGAATTTAGACAGATTGATATATTTTAAATTTATTTATTTGTCGTAAAACTTGATAGTTTTTTTATTCAAATTATATATCTATTTTTTGATAAGATAATAAGCCAATATTCTCGTTCTTATATATTCAATCCCTAAAGATTATGAAATAATTCTTGATCTTTCAAGACAATAATGGGCTATGTGGAACTATCAGAATATTAAGACATTCGTCAATACTGACCTAATATTTTTTAATACTCAAACGACTTGTAATAAAATCTCTTGATATTTATTAGTAAAGAATTTTATGAAATTACCGGATCAAGTAAAACCAACTAAAGCGAGGAAGATGATTATGATTTTAAATGAAATACAATTTCGCACCTTAGCTCAAAATGTATTGAAAGAACAGGAACAGAAGACCATAAAGAAAACATATTTGCTTAAACATGAGTATGATGTCAAGAAGAAGTAAAAAAGATTTTATTAAACAAGACATTGTAGTTTTTGCATTTGAAAAAATCGAAAAAATTGAAGAGAAGGGATCAGGCTTGAAAAATTATCAATCTGTTCACACATTTTTAAAAACATTAGTATCTAAACAAGGATTGCAGTCAGACAAAATAGGGTTCGGGGGTTATATTTCTGATATAGCATTCTATTTATCTTGTGTAATAGAAAATAAAGAGTGGGATGATTCGATGATTGAATTACAAACAGATGAGTTTAAAAAAGTTGAATATAATCCTGATATTTTGCCAAGCAACATTTGATTCAAATTATGATCATACATTTATTTCTAAAAAGATTAAATGATTCCTTTTCAATTAGTTATAAAATGCCGATCAAAATCTGCAGATCAGATAAGGTTTTGCATGGTTCCTTTAACTCAATTCAAATAATCCTAAAGCACTACTTGTTTCAAAATTGGTATATCTAAGTGTTGTTGATACATTAGAATGTCCAACCAATCTGGATACTTTTACAAGACTTAAATGGTCGCCATTCTCAAATCCCTTTTTAATCGAACCTACAACCCATGATTTACGTAGCATATGACTACTTGGATTTCCAATATACTTCACCTTGTATTCCTTCATTATTGTCTTTAGAATCCTATTAAATGACTGTACTGACATCGGCTTAAGGCCATTGGTTTTTTGGGAGGATAATATGTAAGTCGAAGGGTCTAAGGCATGAGCCTCATATACAATATCTAACACCTCTTTGAGTTTGGTAGACATTACGAGGATTCGTTCTTTATCAGTTTTCTTTTCAATCCTGATAAACCTATCACCCACCTGGACACCAAGTAAATCTTCCCATTTTAGATTTAGGTTGTCAATGACCCTCATTCCAAGTCTAACTCCAATTGAGATCATTAATAAGGCACGCGCCTTATCTTTTGTTTTATTTTTTTGAAAATCTCTGAGTAATCTTGATTCCAAATTCATTACTGTATCCCAGTCGAGTGAGTAAGTAGTTGTTTTAATTCCTTTTCGTTCCATTTTGAATAGTTTTATTTGATAAAATTGTATCAAGGCTAAAATATTCAGTCTGGTTAAAACTGCCGCATAAGTGAACATTATTTAGCGCAATTTTAGCGCTTTAAAATTAGAGCGTTGATTTTCAAGTAGATATGAAAAATATAATGTTCACTTTTTAGTATAAGTGAACATTATGCTACATTTAGGAACGAATATATGAATTCAATCTAAATGGCTAGTACACACTCTTATACAATAACACTTGATAATAATAAATCCGAGAAGGAGGCCCTTAATTTTTTAATTGAATCAAATATTGAATTTCTGAACCCTGATAAACAGAGTCGAAAATTTATAATGGAAAAATTAAATATTCCAAAACAGTTTTCAAGAGCATTTGATTTGATTATGATAAAAGGACGTGATAATTTATCACAGTCTATCGAATTATTTGACTTTGAGGATATTATATTAATAGAGTTAAAAACAACCAAAAAGAAATTACCTAATTTACCAAAAGGTTTTTTCTTTGGAGCAACAGAAAGTGAATTTAAATTAGCAACACTATTAAAAGAAAAGTATAAATTTTGTTTTGTCTCAATTCACAAAGAATCTTTATCATATTCTTTATTAACGCTAGATGCATTAGAAAAAATGATCAAAACTAAACGTATACAGTATCAAATAAATTTATAAAAATTCAATTTCTCCAGGAAGTCCTTTAGCAAACCTCTTTGCAGGCACCAAACTATAAACAGTTGTTTTGAGAATATAATTTCCTGACTTCTTATCCTTCTTAGTATATGGGATTGTCATTGGGTATTCATCCTTTAAGAACAACCATGCTCTTAAACTCATCTTCATTACTAATGCATATGATTTCTCTTTCTCACCAAAGCCAAACACATCTGGTTTAACGTCTTCGTGTTTAGATTCATTGGTCATCTTTACATTCTTTACTTGTACATCTGTAATTCTTTCTAAATTGAAATACTTAATTCTGCCAGATGATATTTCATATGCGACAAGAGATGTATAGTTGTCTGTAAACTTGATAGGTTCAACATGTCTATCACTTATTTGCTGACTATTTGCAGAGTAATATTTCTTAAGTACAATTACTTTCCTTTCCTGTATCCCTTTTGTAACCTTCTCAACAAGATTACTTAAATGA
>JACCDK011471340.1_pt1 | contig 12775 bp, 11 predicted proteins | sample 7445871 | NCBI WGS metagenome assembly JACCDK01 (sample SAMN15323436, study PRJNA562643) | freshwater metagenome | isolation source: river surface water | place: USA:Blue River Watershed | collected 2017-08-15
CTACGAATCCGAGTCTAGTTTGTAGTGGGAAGGGGACAAAACGGACATTTGATCAGTAAACTGCGTTCCACTGGCTCCAACGGCCAACTAAATGGAGAACTATGAAAATTGGGTTGATCCTTCAAGGGCCGATTATTGGTGGAGGGCTAACTGGCGCTACCTATGGCCAAGGAAAAACCAATGCGCCAGTTACTAAGTTTAAATCATTTGATGCAACGGAAACAATCAAGGCGAACATCAAACTCGGAATGAGATTTGATCAAATTGTAATTTCCACATGGGAAAGTGAGCCAACTGAAGCTTTGGAAGAATTTCTTGTTGATTTTCCGAACTGCGCAATAATCAAAAGCTTAGACCCCACGCCTAACCCAAAGCAAAGCAGAAAGCCCGTACCTGGTATTCCCTACGTTCACCAGGCCAATAAGGTTCGGATGTTTTATTCAACCCGCATGGGTTTGGAGCTCTTACGAGAAGGTGGAATTGACTATGCAATAAAAATTCGAACAGATCAAACTATGGATTTAGAGCTTTTATACAACGAGTTCTTGAATTTTGCTACTGAAAACAAAAAGAAAATCTTCCTCCCTTTGCTCAGAGAAAATACTCCTTGGATTGCTTCTGACTTCTATTTTGGTGCTCGAGTTGATTTGCTTGAATCTCTTTGCAAATTCCTAGAATGCTACTCAAATGAGTTTCACGAAAATGTTCACGTCGATTTCTTCTTTAAATCATATTTTTTGATTCAAGGTATTTACGAAAACAATGATATGAGAGCTTACTTCATCGATACAAACACGGATCCCGTCTCCAGAGATACAGATGCAATAATCAGAAAATCTATAGATCTAATTTGGAGTCCTGGAAGCCGTAAACTTTATGAATCGATCGTTTGGCGAGGGGAAAAACTGCGATTCATTCAGAAGGACTCTCACTTTAATGGGAGCACTAGAGCTTTCAAATTTGATTACCAGGTTGGAAATTGGAACCGCAATGCTAATTTCAATACCCTAAAGCGCATTGCAGTGGGTGAAGTTAACGTGATTTTTTTCCTTTGGAGCTATCTTTGTATTTCGATAAGAAAAAGATTTCGCCTTATCCGGAGTAAAATCTCAACATTCCGGGATCATTATGGCTTGAGGTTCTAAGCCGTGAAAAAAATCCTCTTAGTCGCATCAAGTAATGGTTTGGGACATGCCAGGCGTCTTTCGTTTTTATACAATGAATTTTCAAACAGGGGAATTCCTACGGGCTTTGTTTTAAATGATTTCCAGTATGGAAAATGCAAATTTGAGATTAAAGGATCAAAAAATGGTGAAATAATCATCTCAAATTCCAAGAATGGTCTGGATGGTCCACACAGTTTTTATGGTGACAACCAAGACAACGAGTCTTTCTTGAAGGGGGTTTCCGAAGCTGAGTTTGTTCTCTCAGATAACGTCGCATGGCCCGCTATTTACAATAACAACGTTCATCTACACGGGCATTTCACCTGGGTGGATTATTGGGAGCAATTGGATGCTTTGGATAGTGACTTCAATCAATTAGTGATTGAAAGGGACCTTGAGGAGAAAATAGTAGGGTGGTTTAAACCAGAAGCATTTGGTCTTCCCGCGTCTTTTCTCGCTTCAAAAGTGATTCCTATGCCACTAATTCGTTATCCGCGTGATGTCGCATTTTGCAAGTATGATCGGAACTGGTCGGAAATTTGGGTTTCAGTAGGCACTACCAAAGACAAGCAATATGCGAAATTTGCCCATGAGGCGATAAAGAAATTGGGCGAAATGGGGTTCAGAGTTAAGTTCTTGGAAACTTATCAATTTCATGACCTAGAGATTTTGCCGGGATTAGTGGTAGGTCGACCAGGATTAGGAACTATCCGAGATTGCCTAGCAAGCGGTACACCGTTCCTTGATTTAAGCGAACTAACTTTGGAGGAAGTGTCTGATCCAGAGCTCAAAAGCAATATTGATGCCATGCAAAAATCGGGGCTTTTGATTCCTAAGGAAGCGCTTCGTGTTGATTCCCTAGCGAAATTAGCCGCCCATTATCTGGAATTTTGGAATGCAAGTTCGGCTGAAATGAAGCAATACGCCGATAAGATTTTAGTCTCACTTTCAGGAAATGGATCATGATGGAAAAAGATTTCGTGGTAAGCATCGACAAACCAGTTAGCGAATTGTTGGCGGTCATGTCTCGCTTGACCAAATCAAGGAGGCCTTCCGGTTTTGCTGTGGTTGTGGATGAGTATCAGCACGTGATTGGTGTTGTGAGTGATGGCGATTTAAGAAAATTTTTAGTAGTTAATTCTAGAATGCCTAATCGAATCGACGAGGTGGTGAACAGAAACTTCGTCTCTATCGAGAATCAGTCCGGAGCTGAAAACCTCTTAAATGAAGCCAAGAAAATTGTGGGAAAACTCAGAACGGAGGCTCGTCTCCCCATTAAGTTCCTTCCTGTACTGGACGGTCAAGAGATAAACACTGTTCTCGATCTCGAAGAAATGTCCATCTTTGGAGACAATGGTGAAGATCAAATTGTAATTATCGGCCTCGGCTATGTCGGACTAACGTTGGCCGGATTTTTCCTTGGGCTGGGTCATGATGTAATTGGCGTCGATTCCGATGAGACGAAGGTCAAAACTTTAAGGCAGGGCAAGAGCTATATAACGGAACCTGGACTTGAGCACATAATTTCTCAATCAACAGGGAAAAAATTGAAGTTGAAATCTCAACTAAGCGAGTTAACAGAGATTAGTTCGGCGGGCGCGAGAAAAGTTTTCATCGTTAGTGTCCCAACTCCGGTTGCTTCAACCGGAGTTGGGGACTTGCAATTCGTGCGACAAGCCATCTCAGATATTGCGAACGTGCTCCGTGCCGGTGATCTAGTAATTCTTCGATCAACTTTGCCTATAGGAACTTCTGAAGGACTTGCACAAACGTTGGAACAGAATTCAGCGCTTCGAGCCGGGATTGACTTCTCCGTAATTTTTGCGCCGGAGAGAACAGTAGAAGGAAATGCATTGCGCGAGATTCGAGACTTGCCACAAATAGTTTCGGGTCTCACTTCTAACTGTCTTGAGAAAGGTTTGAGTTTTTTCGAAAAATTTGGAATTCTGACTGTTCCTACCAGTAGCTTAGGTATGGCAGAGTTAATCAAGATATCCAGCAATGCTTATCGCGACTATATGTTTGCATTCGCAAATTATCTAGCACTAGTTGCGAGAGAGCACTCCCTGGATGTAAATGCTGCAATTAAAGCCGCGAATTATGGCTATCCTAGAAACAATATTCCAACTCCCTCTCCCGGGGTTGGTGGCCCTTGTCTAACCAAAGATCCATACCTGCTCTGTGCTTCAAGCCTGGAAGTTGCTTCCCCTGTGAAAGTGGCAAGAGAGTTAAACGTTCACATGCCAAGGTCGTTATTGAGATTTTTAGACAGTTTCATCCCCAATTTCGCCTCAAAAGTTGTATGCGTTGTAGGAATTGCCTTTAAAGGTGTTCCAGAAACTAATGATATCAGAAACTCCCCAGGAGTTGAAATGTTAAATTTACTCCAAGCAGAAGGAATCACGGCGATTGCCTGGGATTCGGTAGCCGATTTCAATGGCCTCAATGTGGAAAATGTGTCGCCTCCTGAAGTTTTCATACTCGCAAACAATCATCCAAAAAATCGAGAATATTTTGCTGAAGCGCTTAAGGAGTCGGTGCATAAAGCCATTTATCTAGTTGATCCTTGGCGATTAGTCAATGATCATGAGCTTGCTGAGCTAAGAGACAGCAGATCAGTGCACTATTTATCCCTCTCTCACATTGAAAGAGATTTCTCATGAAGTTGGGTGGGTCTTTTTTGATTGTGATTCCTGCTAGGGGAGGGTCCACAGGAATAATAAATAAAAACTTAAAGGAAGTGCACGGATCAACTTTAATTCAAAGAACCTTTGCACATGCCCAAATCATCTCAAAAGGGGAAATGCCCATCTGTATTTCCACAGATTCGATTGAAATACTTGAGTCTGTCAATTTACGTTTCAATTTGGGCATCAATATGGTGGATTTAAAGGCTGATTCTTTAGTTAAGTGTGGAGAGATTTACATTCATTTTCGAAGCACCGCAAAAGCTAGTTCAACGACTTTGATTTCTGAAAATTTATTTGACATATATGACTCATTTTTGGGTCTGGGGGAAAGGGCAGAGGCTATCCTCCTTCTCCAGCCTACGACTCCTTTCAGAAGTAAGCGTGAATTGAGCGAGATTAGAGAATTTGCTCAGCTCAATGTTTCAAAGAAGGTGTCCTTGGTAAGCGTGACAAAGGTTGACGATTTGCATCCTGCTCGGATGTATTCTCAAATTTCTGATAGTCGCGCTAGACCCGTTAAAGGGTTTAAAAAAAGTTATTATTCAAGAAGGCAAGATCTACCAGCGATTTTTATTCGGGATGGTGGGTTTTATCTGATTGGGGCTAACTTGCTACGAAATAGATTGCAGTATTCGAGAAAGCCCCTCATAAAGGTTCGAGAGTACCCTTGGTCCATAAATATTGACTCTGCTATAGACTTAATCCAAGCTCAAAGCGCTCCTCCTGAGTTAACCGCTGATGATCCTTCGGAATAGAAAGTAGAGGCTTGGAATGTTAATCGCTGAATGCTGTCAGAATCACCTAGGTGATCCTGAAATTTTGAAGAGAATGGTGGCTGAAGGCGCACAAAATGGTGCCACACATCTGAAGATTCAGGGCTTGTATCATGAGGAACTCAATTTTCGTGAGCAATTTGAGGAGCAACGTTCAATTGAACATCAAGCATCAATCGTAAGGCCCTTTGCGGCTGAAGTCGCCAGGTTGAAGCCGCTCACGCTTAGCTTTGAAACTGAAAAGGAATTTGTCCAGGAATGCAATGCTCGCGGAGTGATTCCGATGATTACGGTCTTCACCCATTCCGGTTTAGATCGAGCGGTCAAAGCTGGATTCAGGAGTTTCAAAATTGCGAGTTACGATTGTGCCTCTCTGGCGTTGATTTCAAGAATTCTTCCCGTCTGCGATGAGTTGGTAATTTCTACAGGCGCAACGAGTTGGGATGAAATCGCACAGACGGCAAAATTTGTTGCAGAAAATAAGCTCGGTGGGACGAAAATTGTTTTTTTGCATGCGGTAACAGAGTATCCAACTGACATAACTTCGGTGCGCCTTCTTCGAATGACAGCGCTCAAGCAGTTTGGTTTTGAAGTTGGCTATTCCGACCATACGGCGCCAGGGACAACTGATTTGAAAGCAGCAGCTCTTGCAATTAGGTTGGGAGCGAAGGCAATTGAAAGACATTTCACGATATTAGAAGTGGGCGCTACTAAGGATGGTCCAGTTTCTGTCAACCCTAGTCAGCTATCTTTAATCGCGAGGATGTTCTCATCAAGTGAAATTTTAGATAAGCACATGCCCGATGCGCAGCTTTGTAAATCTATGCTGACCCCATTAATTTCTTTAGATCCAAGTGACCTTGAGATTAAGAACAGAGAGTATTACAGGGGAAGAGTCATATCTACGCTCAATGGAGTCAAAATCAATTCGTGGGAAGATTGGCCGCTTGAAGCCTAGACTTATTCTAATTGGTCAATCTGTCAGTGATTTAGGGTTAGTTGACAGAGCACGGAGGCACTTTGACGTTTCTATATTTGCGAATTGGGATGACTCATTAATTGAGAGTTCAGAATCGCCATACGTTCTGTGGGTGCATTTTGATACAATATTGAGATTTCAAGATTTCAATGGCAAGCCCTTGCCGGAATACCTTCTCACAACAACGACTGGGCTCACTCATATAGACTTGGAACTTCAAAATGTTCTCGGGGATAGGCTCCTATATCTAGCAACTGAAAAAGGCTTTTTGAAGTCAGTAACATCCACTGCCGAGCACACTTGGTCATTGATCATGGCCATCTCTAACCCTTGGATCCTGAGTTTAAAAACTGAGGAAAATCTTGGCCGAGCAGGATTAATCAGGAAAAATCAACTTTCAAGTAGAAAACTTGGTGTGATTGGTTATGGAAGATTGGGAAGTTTGGTTTCGCGATATGCACTCGCCTTCGGCATGGAAGTATACGTATACGAGATAGATTCTCAAGTTCTAATTCCGCCAGATTCTGGACTTATCCGTGTATCCAAATTAGAAGAGTTGCTGCAAGTGTGCGACATGATAACAATTCATGCTTCATCAAAACATCCGCACCGTGAAATCCTCTCGCGCTCAAAACTTGAACATTCTCGAAAAGGACTTTCAATTATAAATACTTCTAGAGGTAGTCTTGTTGATGAAGTGTATATCGTAGAAATGCTCAATAAAGGAATACTCGATTGGTATGCCACTGATACGCTGAAGCAAGAGGAAGTTGAAGGCTTGCCGAGTCCCTTAGAACTTATAGAAAGAGCTAAAAGTGGTAACGGGGTGATTGTGACGCCCCATATTGGTGGTGCAAATATTGAAGCAATGCGAATGTGTGAAGAGAATTTATTTAGACGATTAAATATTGCTCTTTTCCATAAGAATGTTGATTCTGGGGACCCAATTGAATAAGCCGAAGGTTCTAATTTTTATAGAGAATGACTTCACTTTGAGAAGCTACTTAGAAACCCCCGTTCTTGAATCACTAAAGGCAAATTATTCCCTGGAAGGAGTTCTCTCCTTTGATATCAGTGCCCCAAACGCACCATCTGATGAGTCGTTTGTTTGGCACAAAGTAGGAAAGAACTCTTTGCTACAAGTTTTGCAAACTGTTGTGGCAATTGAGTATTGGTTTAGGAATCAACAAAAATCTAATTCCTTCCGAATAAGAATCCTTAGCTTAAAGGAATCCAGAAGGGTTTTCTATTCCTCAAGGAAGAACAGGGAATTTCCGAGTATTTCTATTTATTTAGGGTTCTTGTTTGCAAAAACTTCTATGCACATCCCAAATAATCTCTTGTGGATCGCGGCTAGAAGTTACCGGAAGTTACTCGTTGAGTGTGAGCCGAATGTAGTTATTTGTGTTACATCTGGCGGTGCAACCAGCAATTCCGACATTCTAGCTTTAGCAGGAAAAAAATTGGGGTTCCCAGTTCTCACGATCACAGAGAATTGGGATAACCTTACGTCCAAAGCAGTGTTCAGTGTACTGCCAGATTATCTAGGCGTCTGGGGAAGTACCGATAAAGTAGCTGCTGAGAATCTTCATGGTTTTGTTCCTGAAAGAATTTTCACGCTTGGTTCACCTAGGGTTTCACAGTTATTCCAAAATCAAACTGACTTCAGAAGAACAGACAGTCATATCCTTTTTGCAGGCGGAAGTATTGACGTAGAAGATGACCTTGCTTGGTTTAATCAACTTATTGAAGTGGCTAACCAGCGGAATGTCGGATTGGTTTACGTGCCACACCCATCTAATTACAATCGTCTCGCGCATCTTATGCACTCCCAAGGACTTCTGATTTCAAACTTTATCCCTGCACAGATTCTCGATCTCGTAACTCAAAAAGGTGACAAGAGGTACCCGAAATTGAGTTTCTATGACGACTTGCTTTCACACTCAGCCTTAGTTGTGTCACCTTATTCGACCCTTTTGCTTGAATCGCTGCTTCTTGGTATCCCAACGATAGGGTTGGACTTTCAGGATCCCAAAAATTTCAATCTCGGCTGGGCTTCTGATCAATTTGAACACCTTCAAGGGCTAGATTTTTTTGCGAATTACATTCGAGTACGGACGCAGACCGAACTCAGCCAGGTTCTAGGGTTGGGTAATAACAGTAAAGACAATATCTTTGCCCATCAGCAATTTCAATATATTGCGGATCAAGAAAGTCCATTCTATGACTTCTCGGAAACGTTCGCGCAAAAAATACAAAGTGTTTTGCGAATTATCCTAGGTAATCTGCGGAGTCATTAGGTGCTGACTGTAATCGAAATATCACGTGAGCTCTATTGATTCTAATTTAATCTCATTCAGTAAGTTCAGAGCCCAGGTTTCCTTACCTGATTTACAAATTTCATTTACTGTTATTCGCAAATCACTTCTTACATGTTCACATGCAGCTACGGCCCTTAATTCGCGCAACATCTCAAAATCATTCGTTGCTACCCTTATTCCTTTGTTGCTCTTTAGAGGCTCAAAGTAGGGATAAAAATTCCAGTAAGTTGCTGCTGTTGTTTTATGGATTTTGTCATCCCTCGCAACCATAATCAATTCCTGTTGATATACAAGTGCCTCTAGTGCGAGCGATGTAGGAGTCGCAATCACGCAGAGCAAATTCTTTGAGAGTAGCTCGTCCTTTTTTAACCGTAAGTACTTAGTACTCATACTTAGACTTGCAAGAACATTGTTTCGGTAATCCTTAAAATTTTCAGAGAAGTTAAGATAGAAGTGACCACTCTTTGCCATTTCCTGAATTCTACTCTTCTCACTGGCAGTAAACTTCCTCAACGGATGTGGGCGGTAAAGTAATTCGTAATTGTTAATTCGACACTCATGAATCAAGTTTTCTAAATCTGACACTTCATCATAAGAGGGTTGCATACCAGCATACAAAACAATTTTGCTCTTAGGCTCTCGATTTTCAAGTGATGTTGGAAATGTTAATCTAGGAGTGCCTATTTCAGTTATTCTATTTTGTGGTATTCCATGAAACTTCTTAGCGAACTCTGAGTGATGGTTTCCCCATACATAAATGTGATCTGGTTTGTCCCAGAACACTGTCTTGGAGGAAAGATTATCCCAGTTATCGACCACAAGATTCCAGGGAACTTTGTTGTTCGACGCTACTTTGGGAACTTCAAAAAGCGAAGGTTCCGCCCCGTTTGAAATCAATACAATTAGATCGGGCAAGAGTTCCTTACAAAGTGCATCCAATTGTCTAGGGTAGGGGTAAAAAGACCTTAGAGACTTTCTAATGATTCCCGAAAGAATTGGCACGTATCCTAGCGCCAAAACAAAGTTCTCAGGGTTCAGCAGAGTGGTTTTCAAATATTCTAGATATCTCTTTCGTCCAAGAAATTCTGTTTGATAATTGCCTTTAAACTTCCTGTTGAGAGTTCTCGAAAACGCGACCGATTCTTTGCTTCTTTTTATGAACTCAAAGCTAAGCATTAACTTAAAAAGTTTTTCTTGCGCTTTTACAGTTGTAAATTGATATACGTTTGCTGAAGCATCACGAATCTGTGCTTTGTCGGGGCTTTTAGTAAAATGGTTTTTCCTGATTGCGACGCATATTTCAATATCTTCAAAATTCTTTGAGGACTCTGTGAGAGTTCCTGATTCGGCAAAGACCTCGAGAGACACGCTGCTCCCAAATACAAACAAAACCTTCATTGAGGCTGCCCGACGCGCTTATGGCTCATTCCAATATTCTAGTCGGCGTGAGGGTTGTTCCCAAAATAGACAACTAACCTCTGAATTCAGATTCTTAAGTGCTGGAGTATTTCTTTGAAATTCTATTGCTGGGGCAACAGGTCTTCAATACTGATGACCATTCCAAAGCAATTTAGCATCTTTTCCGGGAATCATGCCGTAAGGGCCGCCAATATTCTTTCCACAACATTAGTTAGATCATTGTTTTTTGCAGCAGTTAAACTGATTTTCTTTCTGTCCTCAGCGATTAACTCATGGGGCCGACTTGCTATAAACTCTAATTGTTCTTTTAAACTCGGTGAGTTTATTTGGTTACTTTTCCAAAAGTCCGCCATGCCTAAGAGCCGCTGTGTTTCAAGGTTATCGGTTAGAACATAACAACCTGCTATAGCTGCTTCAATGGCGGCTTTGTCTGTACTACCTGGTGTTCCAGTATAAAATATGCCGTATTTCTGAAGAAGGCCAGGTAATGATTTTCGCAAAACGGACTCTTTGAACTCTATTTCCACATTCAATTTCTTGCCGATTGCATTTAACTTTTGTTGATAAGCAAAATCTTTGTCGTCAGTAGGTCCGATAAATGTTACTTTCTTATCTGTCAAGCTACAAGCATGGATAGCCTCTATAATCTTTTCGAGCGATTTTATAGGAGTGATTCTTCCGACGGATACGACTTTTTTGTCGTTCTCTTCAGTTCGTAGATTGTTCTGTAAGAAATCAAACGTTTTAATCCCATGTCCAATGAAATGTGCTTTCTTGCTCTTTAGTGGGAAGGCTGCTTGTGATGAAGAAAATATCTTTGTCACGCACCGTGACGCAAATCTGAGTTCGAGATTTTTGGCAGAATGTGAATACCACATTCCTTGCCTAACGCGGGCTATTCTCAGCGGCAGCCCTATCAATGCTACAGAGTGAACCGACATATGATGAAATACGATCGGTTTTTTTGGCTCAGAAAGAATTTTAATCAACACTTGGTACATTCTTAGAATAGCCTTAACGCGATTCCAGTTGCTTCCACCACCAAGTTCGACAACAGTTACGTTTGGGTCGACCTCGATTCTACCTTTATGGGTTGTAAATACTTTAACCTCTTCAAAGTGCTTTGCAAACTCCTCAATCCATTCGAGAGAGAAACTCAAAATTGGATCATCTAGGTCTGCCTTTAAATTGAACAGGTACAACACGGCTTGATTCTTGGAATGAGCCTTTTTCATGACTATTAGATTTCACTCAATCCATACTGCGTTGAAATCATTTCTGATGATTCTCGGGGTGCGATAAATATGACCAAGTTGGAAAATTTTTGCACGTCATCCCCAACTGCTCGGCAAGTAACTCAACCAATAGTCGCTCACTTGGGCGATTAGTATCATCGACTACGATAAATTCGGCACCTTCAATCAAATTTAAGTTTTTCAGAATTCCAAATCTTTTTCCTGTCCCAGGCGGCCCATCAATGAGCACTAACTTGGGACAAAGTTGAGTCACTCCTTCCAGGTGCTTGGTGTTGTACCATCCATATTTTGGATCTAATGGCGCATGAATGTAATTTGACTCATATATCCCTAGAAATTTTGGGTCGTGTTCAACGGAATACAGGTTGAATTTCGAGCTCAAAGCCTTTGTAGAAGCATAGCCCGCTCCGAACTCGAGAATGTTACTGTTTTCTGGAATTTGAGTTGAAATCCATTCATACATTTCCTGGGGAATACCCGCTCCTTCAAATGTCACATTTTTGTAGATTCTATTTCTCTCTACAAATGCCTTGATTTTTCCGCGCAGACCAGTCCTGAAATGCATTTGGTCTCACCAATTCTCTCGCCGTATTTGAGACAAGTATAGTCTAGGCAGTGACGCTTTGATTAATTTGTCAATAAATGATGCGCCCTCGAGGCCATTTTGAAATCTCTCACTTATACTAGGGGTCACACACGCGACCCCTAGGACTAAAATGCTGAATTATGATGACTTCTGTAGTTATGTGAATGGATTTTACGATAACTCAAGGAAAACATCGGACGGGGTTGAAGTCTATCCGCCTAACTTTCCCGACTTGTACTCACTTTATTCGAAAGTTGTCACTTCGCGAACTCTGGCTGTTCTGGAGTTTGGATCCGGGTGGTCAACATTAGTTTTCGCTATGGCGTTGGAACTAAACAGAAATGCGTATTTGGACACTGTAAACGGGCTGCGTCATCCAAATAAATTTGAGCTCATGACGGTTGATTGTGAATCTCGATTCATCTCACTTTCGACTCAGCGAATTCCAAAAGATTTCAAAACAAGAATTCATCCGGTTGAGACGAAAGCCCATATGGCGGTCGTAAATAATCAAATTTGTACCCTCTATCAAAACTTACCTGCTTTTACAGCTGACTTCATCTATTTGGACGGACCAGATTGCGGGGAAGACCAGGTACTAGGCGATATCAACGGATATTCCTTGAGTTTTGGCGATGACGCTAAGTCGTACGGATTACCCATGGCAGCGGATTTGATTAGACTTGAACCGCATCTTTGGCCGGGCACAATGATAATTACAGACGGTCGAGGAGCAAATGCACGATTCCTAAAAAATAATTTCGTTCGCAACTGGGATTACGAGTATGACGAGATTCTCGACCAACATTGTTTCAGTTTGAACGAACCTGCCTGGGGCAAATATAGTAAGTTGCTGCTCGAATTTAAGGCTGGAAATCTTGAATAACAGCCTATTCTTGGTAATTCCAAGGAGCCTAAAATATGATCGCTGATTTTTGATTAATCTGGGTAGTTTTGTGAATTAATCAAGTAAGACTTTCCCTTTTGAGGTCACTAGCGTAACCGAAACAATGCCGGGTTCTCCTTGACTGTGAGTTTCATCTGTCCAATCGATTTCGATATCCCCTAGGGCGCCAAGAATCTGCATTTTGAACCAAGAATCTGCAAGTTGATTTTTGTCCGCAATCGTAATTCGCTCAATCTTTGCATCCACCGTGCCTAGGGTTGAAGGGTGATCATTTGTTAACCATTGAATAAAAAAAGGTAACTGGCTTGATTCAATTATCTCCTTCACGCCAATTTGTTTCCATCTCAAATCTATGCCATCCGGGCGTGTGCGATGACCTTCAATAGCCTCTCGCCCAAATTTAGCTTCGATTGGCGCAATATCCTCCGTGCTGAAAACCCAAGTAAACCAACCGCCACCTTCATTTGCTTTTTTGGATACCGCCTTGCCCCACGGTGTTTGGTCTGTTGCTGGGTGATCAAGGGGGCAAACAACTTCGATGTACTGCCCGTTCTTAAGTGCCGCAGTGAAGTTACGTGTGCCAAATCGTGGGTGGATACCGCCATCAACAAAAGTGCTACCAAGACGCGAACCTAAACGTTGCACTGTGTCAGCAAGTTGATCATGGGAAGTCACATA
>JACCDK010309618.1_pt1 | contig 12774 bp, 10 predicted proteins | sample 7445871 | NCBI WGS metagenome assembly JACCDK01 (sample SAMN15323436, study PRJNA562643) | freshwater metagenome | isolation source: river surface water | place: USA:Blue River Watershed | collected 2017-08-15
CACGCATTTGCCGTCGGCGGCGCCGCGCAGGTCGGCCTCGATGAAGGCGAGCGACTTGCCCGCGCGCAGCACCCGCGCGTCCACCAGCGCGTCTTGTGACACCAGCGGCCGCAAAAAGCTGGTGTTGAGCTGCACCGTGGTGCAGGGGCGAAACTGCCCGAAGTGCCGCATCAGCGCGATGGCGGCTGCCGTGTCGGCCGCGGCCATCAGCGCCTGCCCGCAGGCCATGCCGCCGTGGCGCGCCAAGGCGTCGTCAAAGGGCAGGCGCAGCGTCACGCCGTCGGGCAGCAGCGCCTCGACCCGCAGGCCCAGTGCCTGAATCCAGGGCGCGAAGTACTCGCCCAGCGCCGCCTGCAGCGGTGCCAGCGTGTCGGGCGTGGCGCCGCCCGGCGTAGGTGCGGCGGCGGAAGGACGGCGGTCGTCGGCAGGCATCACGTCAAGTTTCCGGGGGTATTTCCGATCAGGCATTGTGGCGCCGCCCGGTGCGGACTTGGCGTGAGAGGGCGCGTGATGGTGCCCGTGACGCGCAGAGCGGACGGCGGGCGTGGCGGTTTTCCGACAAGCGGGTGCTTCCCACCCGCAGGCGACTGCGCTATCGTCCCCGAGACATCGCGGCTGTGTTGCGCGTGCAACCTGCCGCACCCTGCTGGAGTTTCATGGCCAAGCGCTCGATCGACACCCAGTTGCTCCCGTCACCGGGCCTCGGCGAGGCGCCGGTGCTGGACCTGATGTGCTCGCAATTCGTGCTGACGCTCGCTGCCAAGCAGGGCGGCAAGTTCAATGTGCGGCGCGACCTCAACGGCCTGCTGTCGCTGGCCGGGCGGCACCTGGTGTGGCCACTGCCGGCGCTGCAGCGGCTGCGCGAGTTCCTGGCCCGCCGCTGCCGCGACAACGAGTTCTGGCGCGGCCACGAGGCGCTGGCCCCGCGCGAATTTCTCGAGCGACACGGCCAGTGGCGCGGCCCCTACGAAGAAGGCACGCTGTTCTTCTACCTCGACGAATACGCGAAGGACGCGCCCAAGGACCTGCTGCATGTGCTGAGCGTCACCGGCGACTGGCTGACCCATGCACTGAAGAAGCAGAGCACGCTGGTGGAGAAGAACATCGACGCGCTGGCGCAACTGCTGCAGCTCAACCGCGCCGAACGGGCGCTGCTGCTGTACGGCACGCTTGCGCGCTATCAGCGCGACCTGCGCAGCCTGCTGGTGGAGTTCAAGGTCAACAATGCGCCCGAGGCCTATGCGGCGATTGCCGAGATCGCCGGCGTGAGCGCCACCGATGTGGGCGAGGCCCTGCGCGCGGGCTCGCGCCTGGAGCGCATCGGCCTGGTCGAGAACCTGCTGTCAGAGCACAACATCACCGACCTGGCCGACCTGATGAAGGTCAGCGAGAAGCTGCCGCCGGTGCTGATGCGCGAATACCGCGACCACAACGAGCTGATGGCGGTGTTCACCCGGCCCAGCGCCAAGAGCGAACTCGGCCTGTCGGACTTTGCCTTTGTTGCCGAAGACGCGCAGGTGCTGTGCGACCTGCTGCGCCACGCGGTGCGGCGCAAGGAAGCCGGCGTGAACGTGCTGCTGTACGGCCCGCCCGGCACCGGCAAGACCGAACTCGCCAAGGTGGTGGCGCAGGCCGCGGGGCTGGAGCTGTTTGAGGTGGAGTACGCCGACCGCGACGGCAACTCGCTGTCGGGCCGCGACCGCTATCGCTCGCTGCAGATCGCGCAGGTGTTCCTCAAGGGCAGCGCGCAGTCGGCCCTGCTGTTCGACGAGGTGGAAGACGTGTTCCCGCCGATCAGCAGCGAGGCGGCGCACTGGATGGCGCGCGCCGAGCAGGTGGTGGCGCCGGCCAGCCAGTCGGTCAACGGCAAGGCCTGGGTCAACCAGATCCTCGAGTCCAACCCGGTGCCCACGATCTGGATCACCAACCGCATCGAGCAGATCGACCCGGCCTTCCGCCGCCGCTTTGCCTACCACCTGGAGCTCAAGAGCCCGCCGCCCGGTGCGCGCGAGCAGCTGGTGCGCCGCACGCTCGAGGGCCTGCCGGTGTCCGACGCGCTGGTGGCGCGGCTGACCGATCGCAAGGGCCTGACGCCGGCGCAGATCCGCACCGCGGTGCGCTTTGCGCAGGTGGCGCTGGACGACGAGGCCGCCGTGGCGGACACCCCCGTGGACAGCCCGGTGAACACCAGCGCGGATGCGGCGGCCGAGGCGCATGCGCAGAAGGTGCGCGCCACCGAGTCATTGATCGAGCGCCAGCTGCTCAATGCCGACCGCGCGCTGGGCAACCGCCTGGGCACCGGCGCCGAGAGGCCGCGCGTCACCACCTGGGATCTGGCGATGCTCAACGTCGAGACGCGCTTTGAGCTGCCGCGCATCGTCGATGCGCTGGGCGCGCGCGGCCACGGCACGCTGTGCTTCTATGGCGCCCCCGGCACCGGCAAGACCGCGCTGGCCGAGCACATTGCACGCACGCTCGACCGCCCGCTGATGATCCGCCAGGCCAGCGACCTGATGAGCAAGTTCGTTGGCGAGACCGAGCAGAAGATGGCCGCGATGTTTGCCGAGGCCGAGTCCGAGCGCGCGATCCTGCTGCTTGATGAGGCCGACAGCTTCCTGCAGGACCGCCGCGGCGCGCAGCGCACCTACGAGGTGACCGAGGTCAACGAGATGCTGCAGGGCATGGAGCGATTCCGCGGCATCTTCATCTGCACCACCAACCTGCTCGAGCGCATCGACCAGGCGGCGCTGCGGCGCTTCACCTTCAAGATCCGCTTCAATCCGCTGACGCCCGAGCAGCGCGAGCGCATGTTCATCACCGAGGCGCTTGGCGGGGACGCGGCGGCCCTGACACCCGGGCTGCGTACGCGCCTGGCGCGGCTTGACGAGCTGTGCCCGGGCGACTTTGCGGCGGTCAAGCGGCAGGTGGACATCCTGGCTGCGAGCTTCAGCGCCGACGAGTTCATCGAGCAGCTCGAAACCGAGCACCGCCTCAAGCCCGAGGTGCGCGAAGCGCGGCCGATGGGCTTTGTGCGCTGAGCGCCGGGCGCCCTGCCGGGGCTACCCGGCCTCGCGCAGCACCGCGATCACCTGCTCGCCGTAGTCTTCCAGCTTCTTGCGGCCCATGCCGCTGATGCCCTGCAGCGCGTCGAGCGTGCGCGGCGCGGCCTGCGCGATCTGCACCAGCGTCGCGTCGTGAAAGATCACGTAGGCCGGTCGCCCGTGTTCGCGCGCCACGCTGGCGCGCCACTGGCGTAGCGCCTCAAAGCGCGCCTGCGCCGCCGCGTCCAGGCCGGCGGCGGCCACCGGCAAGGCGCCGCGCGGGCCCGCGCCTGCATCCTTCGCGCCACCCCCGCGCGTGCGGCGCGATGCCCTTTCACGCTCGGCCGTGGCTGCGCGCAGCATCACCTCGCGCTCGCCGCGCAGCACCGCGCGCGAGCCCCCGGTCAGCCGCAGCGTGTTGAAGGCCTGCGAGTCGACCGACAGCGCGCCCAGCGCAATCAGCTGGCGCAGCACGCCGCGCAACTGCTGCTCGCTGTAGGCTGCGCCGATGCCAAAGGTGCTCAGCCGGTCGTGGCCGTACTGCGTCACCTTCTCGGTCGCGCGCCCGCGCACGATGTCCATGATGTGACCCGCGCCAAAGCCGATGCCGCTCATCTCCTGCACCCGAAACACGGTGGACAGCAGCTTGCGCGCGGCGTCGGTGCCGTCCCACACCTCGGGCGGGTTCCGGCAGTTGTCGCAGTTGCCGCATGAGGCCCCCGCGCCCGTAGCCCGGTAAGCCTCGCCGAAGTAGGCAAGCAGCCGCACGCGCCGGCAGTCGGTGGCTTCGGCCAGGCCCAGCAAGGCATCGAGCTTGCCGCGCATCACCTGCTTGAACTCGTCGGCCGCCGGGCTCTCGTCGATCATGCGGCGCTGGTTGACCACGTCCTGCAGGCCGTAGGCCATCCACGCGTCGGCAGGCAGCCCGTCACGCCCAGCGCGGCCGGTCTCCTGGTAGTAGCCCTCGATATTGCGCGGCAGGTCCAGGTGCGCAACGAAGCGCACATCCGGCTTGTCGATGCCCATGCCGAAGGCGATGGTGGCCACCATCACGATGCCGTCGTCGCGCAAGAAGCGCTCCTGGTGGCGCTGGCGCTGCGCGGCCTCCATGCCGGCGTGATAGGGCAGCGCGTCCAGCCCGGCCTCGCACAGCGACTGCGCCACTTCCTCGACGCGCTTGCGGGTCTGGCAGTACACGATGCCGGCTTCGCCCTCGTGTTCGCGCTCGATGAAGCGCAGCAGCTGCGTCATCGGGTCGCGCTTCTCGACAATGGTGTAGCGGATGTTGGGCCGATCAAAGCTGCTGACGAAGCGGCTTGCCTGGTCGAGCTGCAGCCGCTCGACGATGTCGGCGCGGGTGATGTCGTCGGCGGTGGCAGTCAGCGCGATGCGCGGCACCGTGGCAAAGCGCTCGTGCAGCACGGCCAGTGCGCGGTACTCGGGCCGGAAGTCGTGGCCCCACTGGCTGACGCAGTGCGCTTCGTCGATGGCAAACAGCGCCAGCAGGCCGCGCTCGTGCAGCGACTGCAGCTGCGCCAGAAAGCGCGGCGTGGTCACCCGCTCGGGCGCGGCGTACAGCAGCGTGATCTCGCCGCGCAGCAAGCGCCGCTCGATCGCCTGTGCGGCGTCGCCGTCGAGCGTGGAGTTCAGGAACGCGGCCTCGACGCCCGCCGCATGCAGCGCGCCCACCTGGTCTTGCATCAGCGCGATCAGCGGCGACACCACCACCGTCACGCCGCAGCCCGCGCGCTGACGGGCAATCGCCGGGATCTGGTAGCACAGGCTCTTGCCGCCGCCGGTGGGCATCAGCACCAGCGCGTCGCCGCCACCGATCACGTGGTCGATGATGTCGGCCTGCGGGCCGCGAAACGCGGCGTAGCCGAACACCTCGCGCAGGATGTCCAGCGGAGCCACGGTGCCCTGCGGCACCGCGCTCACATCTGTTCCCAGGGCAGTCCCTCGAAGCGCCAGCCGTTGAGCGTGGACCGCTTGAAGTTCTCGTCGAGGTCGCCCTCGAAGCCGTGCACCACATGCGCCACGTTGCTGAAGCCGGCGGCCTCCAGCGCCTCGCCGGCGGCCTTGGTGCGCATGCCGCTGCGGCAGATCAGCAGCACCGCGCGGTCCTTGCGGCCGGCGATCTTCTCGACCTGCGCCACAAAGCGCGGCGCGTCGGGCGTGAGCTCGGGGTATTCGTACCAGGCCACATGCTCCACATGCGGCGGGCGGCCGACGTACAGCGACTCGATTTCCATGCGCACGTCCACGAACAGCGGCTCGTGCTGTTGCTGCAGCCACTCCCAGGCTTCGCGCGGCATCAGGTGTTTCATGATGGCGCGTATTGTCGCTGCACGGCCCGCTCCTACAATCCGCGCTCCATGTCTGCAGCCCTTGCCACCCCTGCCCTGCCACCCGCCGGTGCGCGCCATGCCGGCTACACCCGCGGCGCGGCGCTGCCCGAACTGCTGGCGCAGCGCACGCTGATCCTGGACGGCGCGATGGGCACCATGATCCAGCGCCTGCGCCTGAGCGAGGCGCAGTACCGCGGCGAGCGCTTCGCCGACTGGGCGCAGGACTTGAAGGGCAACAACGAGCTGCTGAGCCTGACGCGCCCCGACGTCATCCGCGACATCCACGAGGGCTACCTGGCCGCCGGCGCCGACATCGTGGAGACCAACACCTTTGGCGCCACCTCGATTGCGCAGGCCGACTACGGCATGGCGCATCTGGCGCGCGAGATGAATGTGGCCTCGGCCCGGCTGGCGCGCGAAGCCTGCGACAAGTTCTCCACGCCCGGCAAGCCGCGCTTTGTGGCCGGCGCATTGGGCCCCACGCCCAAGACGGCGAGCATCAGCCCCGATGTGAACGACCCGGGCGCGCGCAACGTCAGCTTCGAAGAGCTGCGCGCGGCCTATCTTGAGCAGGTGCAAGGCCTGGCCGAGGGCGGCTGCGACCTGCTGCTGGTGGAAACCATCTTCGACACGCTGAACGCCAAGGCCGCGCTGTTTGCGATCGACGAATACTTCGAAGCCAGCGGCGAGCGGCTGCCGATCATCATCAGCGGCACCGTCACCGACGCTTCGGGCCGTATCCTGAGCGGGCAGACGGTGACCGCCTTCTGGCACAGCGTGCGGCATGCGCAGCCGCTGGCCGTGGGCCTGAACTGTGCGCTGGGGGCGGCGCTGATGCGGCCCTACATCCAGGAGCTGGCCAAGGCCGCGGGCGACACCTACATCTGCTGCTACCCCAACGCCGGCCTGCCCAACCCGATGAGCGACACCGGCTTTGACGAGACGCCCGAGGTCACCAGCCGGTTGCTGCACGAATTTGCGGCCGAGGGGCTGGTCAACATCGTGGGCGGCTGCTGCGGCACCACGCCGCAGCACATCGCGGCCATCCGCGAGGCGGTGACGCCGCTGCCGCCGCGTGCGCTGCACCGCGCGGGCGTTGTGGCGGCCGACGAATGAAGTCCACCCCGCTGCACCGGCTGAGCGCCTGCGAAGCGCAGGCCGCATTGGCCCAGCGCAGCCTGCGCGCAGAAGACCTGGTACGCGCCTGCCTGGATCGCATCGCCGAGCGCGAGCCGCAGGTACAGGCCTGGCAGTGGCTGGCCGCCGATGCCGCCCTGGCGCGGGCCCGCGCCCTGGACGCCGGCGCATGGCAGGGCCCGCTGCATGGCCTGCCGATCGGCGTGAAGGACCTCATCGACACCGGCGACATGCCCTCGGGCTACGGCTCGCCGATCTACGCGCAGCAGCGGCCGCTGGCCGACGCGTCGTGCGTGGCCACGCTGCGTGCCTGCGGCGGCGTCGTGATCGGCAAGACGGTGACGACCGAGTTCGCCACCTTCACCCCCAACCAGACGCGCAATCCGCTGCGGCTGACGCACACGCCCGGCGGTTCGTCGTCGGGCTCGGCGGCGGCGGTGGCCGATGCGATGGTGCCGCTGGCGCTGGGCACGCAGACGGCGGGCTCACTCATCCGCCCGGCGTCGTTTTGTGGCGTGGTGGCCTTCAAGCCGACCTTTGGCCGCATCTGGCGCGCCGGTGTCAAGCCGCTGTCGGACAGCCTGGACACGGTGGGCACCCTGGCGCGCGACGTGCCCGACGCGGCCCTGCTGGCCGCCGCTCTGGCCGGCCGCGACGACTGGAAGGCGCGCCCCTGGGCTGAGGCCAGTGGCCGCGCCTTGCGCGTGGGCCTGTGCCGCACCTTCGAGTGGCCGCAGGCGGGCGCTGACACGGTGGCCACCTTTGCGCAGGCGCAGGCCGCGCTGGCTGCACCGGCACGGCGCAGCGACGTGGTGCTGCGCGAGGTGGAGCTGCCCGCGTCGTGGCGCACGCTGGTGGCCGCGCAGACGCAGATCCAGCTGTATGAGCAGACGCAGTCGCTGCGGCACGAACACCTGGCGCTGCGCGACCGGCTGAGCGTGCGGCTGCAGGGCATCCTGGACGATGGCGCGCGCGTCACCATCGCCCAGTACGACGCCGCGCAGCAGCTCGCCGCGCAGTGCCGCGCCGAACTGGCGCAGGTGTTCGAGGGCGTGGACGTTCTGCTGGCGCCCAGCGTCATCGGCCCTGCGCCGCAGGGGCTGGACGCCACCGGCGACCCGCTGTTCTGCCGCATCTGGACGCTGCTGCACACGCCCGCGCTGAACATTCCGGTGGGCACCGCGGCCGACGGCCTGCCGGTGGGCCTGCAGGTGGTGGCCCGGCCGGGCGATGACGCGCTGGCGTTGTCGGCCGCGCATGCGCTGCACCAGTGGCTGGCGCACTGAGGCACCAGGCCGGCCGGGGCGCCGCGCCCTCATTACAATCCGCACTCCCTCAAGGAGCGTTGCAGCCCGCCGAAACCGGTGGGTCAGGCTTGAGGAATGCACAGTGCAACGACGCTCACCTGACGGATCAAAGCATCTGCCCCTGGTGAGCCATGAACACCCCAAGCCTGCCTGCCGCCCGGCTGCCTGAGCCGGCCCCCATGCGCCTGAGCGGCCTCGAGCCGGTCACCGTGGGCACCCGCGCGCTGTTCGTCAACATCGGCGAGCGCACCAACGTCACCGGCTCCAAGGCCTTTGCCCGGATGATCCTTGAGGGCCGCTTCGAAGACGCGCTGAGCGTGGCGCGCCAGCAGGTGGACAACGGCGCGCAGGTCATCGACATCAACATGGACGAGGCCATGCTCGACAGCGAAGCGGCGATGGTGCGCTTTTTGCAGCTGATCGCGTCAGAGCCCGACATCGCGCGCGTGCCGATCATGATCGACAGCTCCAAATGGAGCGTGATCGAGGCCGGCCTGCGCTGCATCCAGGGCAAGGGCATCGTCAACTCGATCAGCCTGAAGGAAGGCGAGGCCGAGTTCAAGCGCCAGGCCCGGCTGATCCGGCGTTACGGCGCGGCCACCGTGGTGATGGCCTTCGACGAGCAGGGCCAGGCCGACACCTACCAGCGCAAGATCGACATCTGTGCCCGCGCCTACCGCACGCTGGTCGATGAGGTCGGCTTTGCGCCCGAAGACATCATCTTCGACCCCAACATCTTCGCCATTGCCACCGGCATCGAAGAGCACGACAACTACGCGGTGGACTTCATCGAGGCCACGCGCTGGATCAAGCAGAACCTGCCGGGCGCCAAGGTGAGCGGCGGCGTCAGCAACGTGAGTTTCAGCTTCCGCGGCAACGACCCGGTGCGCGAGGCGATCCACACCGTGTTCCTGTACCACGCGATTCGCGCCGGCATGGACATGGGCATCGTGAATGCCGGGATGATCGGCGTGTACGACGACCTCGACGCCGAGCTGCGCGAGCGGGTGGAAGATGTGGTGCTGAATCGGCGCAAGGACGCCGGCGAGCGCCTGATCGAGATCGCCGAGCGCGCCAAGGGCGCCGCGCGCGACGACAGCAAGAAGAACGAGTGGCGCAACGCCCCTGTGGAGCAGCGGCTGAGCCATGCGCTGGTGCACGGCATCACCGACTTCATCACGCAGGACACCGAAGAGGCCTACCAGGGCATCCTCGCGCGCGGCGGCCGCCCGCTGCATGTGATCGAAGGCCCGCTGATGGACGGCATGAACATCGTCGGCGACCTGTTCGGCGCCGGCAAGATGTTCCTGCCGCAGGTGGTGAAGAGCGCGCGGGTGATGAAGCAAGCGGTGGCGCACCTGGTGCCCTACATCGAGGAAGAAAAGCGCCAGCAGGAAGCCGCAGGCCAGGACGTGCGCGCCAAGGGCAAGATCGTGATTGCCACCGTCAAGGGCGACGTGCACGACATCGGCAAGAACATCGTCACCGTCGTGCTTCAGTGCAACAACTTCGAGGTGATCAACATGGGCGTGATGGTCCCGTGCCACGAGATCCTGGCCAAGGCCAAGGTCGAGGGCGCGGACATCGTGGGCTTGAGTGGCCTGATCACGCCCAGCCTGGAAGAGATGCAGCATGTGGCCGCCGAGATGCAGAAGGACGAGCACTTCCGCATGCGCAAGATCCCGCTGCTGATCGGCGGGGCCACCACCAGCCGCGTGCACACTGCGGTGAAGATCGCGCCGAAGTACGAAGGCCCGGTGGTGTACGTGCCCGATGCCTCGCGCAGCGTGGGTGTGGCGCAAAGCCTGCTGAGCGAGCAGGCCGCAAGCTATATCGCCGAGCTGCAGGCCGACTACGAGCGGGTGCGCGCGCAGCATGCGGCGAAGAAGGCGCAGCCGATGGTGAGCCTGGCGGCCGCGCGCGACAACGCCACGCGCATCGACTGGCAGGGCTTTCGCGCGCCGGTGCCCAAGTTCATCGGCCGGCGCGTGTTCAAGAACTTCGACCTCGCCGAGCTCGCGAAATTCATCGACTGGGGCCCGTTCTTCCAGACCTGGGACCTCGCCGGGCCCTTCCCGCAGATCCTGAAAGACGAGGTGGTGGGCCACGAGGCGCAGCGCGTCTTCAGCGACGGCAAGCGTATGCTGCAGCGGCTGATCGAAGGCCGCTGGCTCACCGCCAATGCGGTGATGGGCCTGTACCCCGCCAACCGCGTGGGCGACGACATCGTGCTGTACACCGACGAATCGCGCACGCAGGTGGCACTGACGTGGCACGGGCTGCGCCAGCAGACCGAGAAGACCGCGGCGCCTGGCCCGGATGGTGTGCCGGTGATGCGCCCCAACCGGTGCCTCGCCGACTTCGTGGCGCCGGTGGGCACGCCCGACTACGTGGGCCTGTTCGCAGTGACCGCGGGCATCGGTGTCGAGAAGAAAGAGAAGTACTTCACCGACGACCACGACGACTACTCGGCCATCATGCTCAAGGCACTGGCCGATCGCCTGGCCGAGGCCTTTGCCGAATGCCTGCACCAGCGCGTGCGCACCGACCTGTGGGGCTACGCGGCCGACGAGCAACTCGGCAACGAAGAGCTGATCGCCGAGAAGTACCGTGGCATCCGCCCCGCGCCGGGCTACCCGGCCTGCCCCGACCACACCGTCAAGCGCGCGATGTTCGCGCTGCTGCAGGCCGATGAAGTCGGCATGGGCCTGACCGAAAGCCTGGCGATGACACCCGCCGCCAGCGTGAGCGGCTTCTACCTGGCCCACCCCGAGTCCACCTACTTCAACGTCGGCCCCATCAGCCAGGACCAGCTCGATGACCTCGCGCAGCGGCGCGGCCAGGCGGCGCAGGAGTGGTTGCCGTCGTCGGGCATCGGTGGCCTGGTGACAGGCTGATGGCGGGTTGATGGGAGGCTGAGGATGAAGCACTACCTGTTTGTGGTGGCCTCCACCCGCGAGCCGGGCCATGTAGGCAACACCGAGTGGCTGGCGCGGCAGGCGGCCGCGGCCTTGCCTGCCGATGCGCGTCAGACCTGGGTGCGCCTGGCCGAGATCGACATCCCGCGCTTTGTGGATGTGCGCCACACCGCCGGCAGCTACCCGCACCCCGAAGGCGCTTTGGGCGACCTGCTGCGCCAGCAAATGGACTGCACCGACCTTGTGCTGGTGGCACCGGTCTACTGGTTCAGCTTTCCGTACACGCTCAAGGCCTATCTGGACCACTGGAGCGCGTGGCTGCGCATCCCCGGCCTGCCGTTCAAGGACACGATGCGCGGCAAGCGCATGCACCTCATCACCACCAGCGGTGACCGCACCAAGGCCCAGCCGATGATCGACTCGGCGCGGCTGTGCGCCGAATTCCTGTCGATGGAATTCGCCGGCGTGCTGTGGGGCAAGGGCGGCCCGCCGCAGGCGGTGCAGGCCGATGCGGATGCGGTGCGCGAGGCGCAGGGGTTTTTTCGCGCTTGATCCCGCTGTTCTCCGCCGGGACCTTGAAATAACGTACGCGAAAGCGTACCATTGGGTTCTCCCGGAGTTGCCATGTCCACCCTGACCGCCAGCGAAGCGCGCGCCAACCTCTATCGCCTGATCGACGAGACGGCCCAGTCGCACCAGCCCATCCACATCGCGGGCAAGCGCACCAGCGCCGTGCTGGTCTCGGCAGCGGACTGGCAGGCCATCCAGGAGACGCTGTACCTGTTGTCGGTGCCTGGTATGCGCGAGTCGATCAAGCAAGGCATGGCCGAGCCGTTGAAAGACAGCGCCAAGGACCTCGACTGGTGATCTGGCAGCTGGTCTTTGCCAAGCATGCACAGAAGGATGCGAGGCGGCTGGCTGAGGCGGGGCTGAAGCCGCGCGCACAGGAACTGCTGAGCGTGCTTGCAGCCAACCCGTTTCAAAACCCGCCACCGTACGAGAAACTGGTCGGAGATCTCGCAGGCGCATACTCACGGCGCATCAACATCCAGCAGCGGCTTGTCTACGAGGTGTTCGAGCAAGAGCGCGTCGTGCGGGTGCTGCGGATGTGGTCTCACTACGAGTGACCATCCAGCTCTGCGGCCATGCGTTACCTACTGCCTGAACACGAACTTGAGTTCACCGCGATCCGCGCGCAGGGCCCGGGCGGGCAGAACGTCAACAAGGTCTCCAACGCGGTGCAGCTGCGCTTTGATGTGCATGCCTCGGGCCTGCCGCAGACGGTGAAGGCGCGCTTGCTGGCCCTGCCCGACAGCCGCATCACCCAGGCCGGCGAGGTCGTCATCAAGGCGCAGACCGCGCGCAGTCTCGAGCAGAACAAGGCCGATGCGGTTGCAAGGCTGATCGAGCTGATCGAGCAGGCCGAACATGTGCCCAAGGTGCGCAAGCCCACACGCCCCACGCTGGGCTCGCAGAAGCGGCGGCTGGAGGGCAAGACGCGCCGCGCCGAGGTCAAGGCCGGCCGCGGCAGGGTGCAGGACTGAGCCTGGGCTGGCGCAAGCCCGGGGTGGTCAAGCGGGGCGCTGCGCGCTACCCTTGCTGCAGCCCGTGATGAAACCCACGCCGACCCCGACCGACTTGCAGCGCCGGCGCCTGATGCAGCTGGCGGCGTCGGGCACGCTGGGCCTGTGGGCTGCGCGAAGCTTGGCTGCGGGGCGCTTTCCGCTGGCCAAGGGCGTTGTGAAGGTGACGGGCGAGGCCTTCGTCAACGACCGGCCGGCCGAGGTGGGCAAGCTGGTGTTGCCCGATGACGTGATCCGCACCGGCCCGCGCAGCGAACTGATCTACGTGATCGACAAGGACGCCTACCTGGTGCGCGAGCGCAGCGAGGTACGCCACAGCGCGCCGTCGCCCACCGCCGTAGCGGCGCTGCGCGTGGTCACCGGCGCGGTGCTCGCGGTGCTGGGCTCGGGCCGCAAGGACGTGATCCTGCCGACCGCGACAGCAGGGATCCGCGGCACCG
>JACCDK011155335.1_pt1 | contig 12774 bp, 6 predicted proteins | sample 7445871 | NCBI WGS metagenome assembly JACCDK01 (sample SAMN15323436, study PRJNA562643) | freshwater metagenome | isolation source: river surface water | place: USA:Blue River Watershed | collected 2017-08-15
ATCATAAAATCATTAAAATGTTTAGATAATATTACTTTTAATTTAATGTTGAAACTTATATTTTTTTACATTTCTGTCCCAATTTTTTTAAATCCTTATTTTTTATAATATTCCCTTACACCAATACCACTAATACATGATATTTTATCATATCCATTTAGATAAGATATAACTTCTGCATATTTTAAAAGTTTCTTACCAAAACCAAAATGTTATGCATATCCTGTATTTTTTTCACCAACAGAAGATAATTTTCCATAAGTATGTAATTCTCTAATTAATGCACAATTTTCTAATAATGAAAATACTTATCTTTTGTTTTTATTGTCATAATACTCTTTACTTGGTATTCTTAATCTTAGAAATGCATAAAGAATTTTTTAATCTTTACTTGTATAACTAATAAAATATTCAATTCCATCGGATGCAGGGTATTCGTGAATAATTAATTGTATATTATCTGGATCTATTGTTTTATCTTTTACTTCTCTACAACGAATACAATTACATATTAATCCATTATCTTTAAAATGTTTGTGTAATTATTAACGCATATGTGTTGTTTTACAACCACCCGTTATATATGAAGTAGTAATATCTCTGATTATTCTATTTAATCGTATCCATGGATGAACTTTTTATTTAAAATCCGATATTATGTCAAATAGAGTTTTTTCATCATATGGTGTATAACTACCTTCTTAATACCATTCTTATATTTTAGTCCATGGTACAACAGATGTTGGATATATTTTTATTTAATCAACTTAAAAATCGCTTTTATTAAGAATATCATTAAGCATTTTTTTATCGTCTTCTGGTGTTGCGTCTGGAAGCATTGGCATTAAATGAATATCAACTTTGAAACAATTATCTTTTAATAATTTAATTGCTTTAATACTTTGTTCAACTGTATGTCCCCTATTAATTTTTTTAAGAATTTTATTATCAGTATGTTAAACACCAATTTATACTCTGGTTACACCAAGTCTTCTGAAAAAATGTAATTCACATATGTTAATACAATCTGGTCTTGTTTCAAGAGTTAAACCAATTATTCTAACCGATGCAGTTTCATTAATCAATATTTCTTATTCTAATTAATATCGTTCGGATCTTGTATTAAATTATGTATTTGCGGCATAATATATATCTCTACAAAATTCTTCAACATATTCTTTTGGATACGAAGATATTGTGCCACCTAAAACTATAATTTCAAGTTTATCTATTGTATGACCACAACATATATATTAATTAACTCTGTTTCTAAACTATTTTACACAATCAAAATCACATTCATTCGCTCTTAAAACACCTGGTTCTTTTGTCAAATAAGAACGAGGTTATGCAACCCAATTATTACCTTTATGAGCAGGTTCATTTGGACACATATGACAATTATATTTACATGAAAATTTAGCTTTTTTAATTTCTCCACTGATTTTATCTTTATATTCCGGATAAGCAGCAGTAAATAAACTTACTACTAATACTCCACTTTCACTTCTCATTGATTTTTTAACAATTAATTTATAAAACTCTTTATTATTGATTTATAATTATTTATATCCATAAATTAAATCTGTTTTTTTTATAATAAATTAATGTTCCCGTGAATATTTTCGAATGGCACTTTTTAAATCTAAATGTGTTTTAATATTGTTTTGTTCTTTTTAAATAAAATCTTTAATGATTTTCCATTTTATAGAGTCTTCATAATTATTAATTATTTTTTTTTTATTTCCAAGATCTTCAATATCCATTTTAATATTTATTTTTCTATAAATGCAAAATAATATAATTGTTGTTATTATAGACAAAATAATTTTTATGTATATATATTTCATAGTTATAAAATCAAATATTAATTTTTTAAAAATTGAAATATTAATAATAATAGTTATATATACTATATTCATAATATTCATAATACATAAACAAAAATGAATAAAAACAAAATATAAAATTTTTTAAATCAATAATATAAATATTCAATGTTTTAAAAAAGAAAAATATAAATAGAAGTTTAAATTAAAATTAAGAAGTTTTTTTAAAATAGACAAAATTTAGATTAATTAAAATATGACGCCGACAGAGTATAATATTAATTTATACCCGAAGCATTTCCCATAACACCAAATGTATCACAATAATATATTAAAGAAATTATAATTAATATTATAAATGACAAATAATATTGAAGTTTATTGATCTGAAAATATAATTTTTAATTTTATTATAATCAATATTATTATTATAATAATTCATAAATGTATTATTGTAATTTTTATAGTCTATTTTTAAATTCTGTTACATCGTTATTATCATCAATGTATTAAAACATACCATATGCAATATTTTTAATTAAAAATATAACATGTTTTTTATCTTTTAAATTTTACTCTCCAAATCCATATTTATATAAATCAAACATTGCTTTATTTGTATATTCGGTATAAATAAGTTTATTAATATTATTATTAATAAAATTTTCTTTTTAAGTTTTAATACATTATCTTACACCTTATAAATTTTAGTCCATACAAAATTTATTTCTTTTAATATATTTCATGACATCTTTTAATATTAAATTATTAATTTCATCTTCTAATTTTTATTTAAAAGATATTATTACTTTTTCATTCATAAATCTATTTTTTATTATTTAGTTTAATTCTTCCAATTCTGATTTTTATAATTATTAAATATATGCCAAATAACTATCTGTGATAAAATTTTATCGTGCATTTATTTAATTTATTTATTATAAATTTTAATCATTTTTAAATTTTACAGATTTTTTTGTGGGACTTTATATTGTAGGTTATATTAATATGTTTGGTTAATTTTGTTTTGACGATTTAAAGAATTTTTTATTCAATGAATGTAACAAACTATATGATTTTGGAGAAATATTATATGTATTTTATGACATAGTTAATGTGTTTATTTTTATATTATTATTAAATTACTATTTTTATAATGGTGAATTTTATAATGGTTAAAATTTTTTAGAAATTGGACTAATTACGGGTTTAAATTCATTATATTTAGAAACAACATCTTCTAATATATATTATGAATATTATTATATAATATCCAAATCATTTTATTACAATTATTTTAAACTATTTTTTTAAATGTCTTTTTTTATTATATCAATTAATACATTTTTCATTTAATCTGTATCAAAATTCATTTAATATTAAACAATAGCATTAATCAATGGTTTTTTTAATATATTTTGTGTTTATAATTAAACTTTTTGTTTTAATTATAATTTTTCATATAATTCTTTAATCAAAAATTATATTTCCAAATACATTGAAATAAAACCCCGTTTTTATTAAAAATTATCAATATTATTAAAATTTTACATTTTATTTATTATTATAAAAAAAAAGATTAAAAATCAATTAATTTAAATTTTTAATCTTTTTTATGAAATTTCATAATATTCTTTATTAATTTCAATACCAATAAAATTTCTGTCTCCAAGTTATTATGCCGCCACACCAGTTGAACCGGAACCCATAAATGGATCTAATATTGTATGTTGTGGTTTTGAAAAAATTTCAATTAATTTTTTCATTAATTCAATGGGTTTTACGGTAATATGTGTATTATAAATTTCTTTCTCTTTTTTATTTGGTTTTTTAATCAAAAAATTTTAATCATATTAAATATCATTTAATACTTCGGTTGTAAATACATTTGCTGGAAATTTATCAGAATTTTCACCAGTTTTGGAACTAACATTAATTAAACCTGTATTATATTTAATTTCATTTAAAATATAATTTTTTTAATCAATTGGTTTTTATGCGACACATATCAGCTCATGACAATTTTTAAGCATTGGTGTTTTATAATTTTCTTTTTATTTTTTTAATTTTTCTTTTTCATTTATAGAAATATTTTTCATATTATCGATTATATGATTCATCGACATTGCCTTTGGCATACTTTAAACATATACCCAACTAATTGTATCTCTTATTTAAAACCCTGACTTTTCTGCTGATATTGCAATATGATGGTATAATCTTGGTTGTGAAAATGAAAGGAAAAAACCACCAGGTTTTAATTTTTTAAATACTAATTTGGATATATCTGTATAAAAATTTTATAAATTTTATCCTTATTTTTAATCAAATTTCATTCCTTTTGGTAAATTTTTTATATGACTATTTGGTTTAGTTTTTAAATCTTATATAATATTTTGATTCCAATTTTAATCTAATTTGTCCAAAAAATATGGCGGGTCTGTAATACATGTTTCAATTGAATTATCTTCTAATAATTCAAGCTATTGAATACAATCATTATTATATAATTAAAATTACATTTTTTTATATTTTGCAAAAATTGAAATTTTAATTAATTATTTTTATATTATATATATATTTAAATCTTATATAATTTCAATATTTAATTTATTATATAATAATGAATATTTTTTAAAACACTTTAGATTAAAATTTTAAAAATATATATACTAAATATAATAATGAATTTATATTGTTTTGTAAAAAAAACAATATAAAATTAAAAAACATTAATACATTAGGAGGATAAATATTGGCAATTATGGTGGATATAAAATATAAAAATATAATTTTTGATAGGGAAAAATTAATAATATTTTAATAAAAAATATTTTCACTATATAGTGAAAACAATATTGAAAATAATTCTGGTATATAATAAATAAAAAATACAAAAATTAAAAAATCAAAAGATATTATACAATAAGCAAATAAATTAGAACAAATTGGAATCAAAATGAAAAAATTTGATTAATAAGGTAAATATTAAATATAATATCCATATGAATATATATAATTACATGTCAATAAAAGAAATATTAAAAATATTAAAATGAATAAAAATGAATAAATATAATATGTAAAACAATATGTATAAAAAAATTATTTAGATGTTCCAAATAGTAAATGGCAAATTGGTCACAAAGATCCATTTTTAGATGATTTAAATTAAGAATAAAATCTAATATATTAACCACCCATATAAGGAAAATATAGAAATAATTACAAATTTGATGATTGTGGTTTAATAAGATTTCCAACTGTACAATATCTAATAAAAAACATTAATACATTTTATTCAAAATCAGAATAAAATGTATTAATAGAATATTTTAAAGATTAGGAATTATAATTATGAAAATAATTCATAATAATTTATTATATAAAGATTTCTTTATGAAAGAAATATAATAATATTATTTTAAATAATTAACTTATAGATTATAAATATTACAAAATGATAAATTTTTTATTAGCAATAATATTTTAATTTTTTATAAAACAAACAAATAGTGTTGAAATATAATGTTATTCAACGCCGTAATATTTTTAATAGAATAATTTTAAGTATTCTATTGACTATGAATACAAAAATACTTTTGAAATTTATAAAGTGCCATTGTAAAATAACATTAACAATAACAATAATGTATAAATTTTATAATATTAAATGAAATGGTGTAAATTTGATTTAGAAAATAATTTAGGAATTTTGTTCAGAGTAAATAATATAAATAAATGCGAGTGTAATTAAGGATATTATAATAATTCAGGAATGCATGGTGTCCATTCATGTGGAAACTAAAAGGCTATGGAACTTAATTCTTAAATTTATATTTAAAATTAAATAGATAAAATATAATTTTCCTTATATCCAATATTTTACCACAACACCATACAAATTTTAACAAACGGATTTTATTCTTAAATTGCCATTATTACATTATAGTCATAATTTTTATAATCAGAAACATATGATACAATATTTTATATTGTATTTAATTATAATATTGAATTATTAAACTTTTTTTTTATAGAAGGTTTTGGGTTATAATGTCAAGATAAATATATATAAGATAGATTTTAAAAATCTTATTAAATATGTAATATTGCAATACCGTTTCCTCAATAAGATTCAAGAGAAATTGTATATTTAATATAATTGGAAACATAATGTGTAGAATAAACAACAAATGAATATATATAAACGAATTGTAATAATTATGTAGATACACAATTAATATAAAATTATATAAACTTTTAATAAACATCTGGACCATATAATCCATTTGGAATAATTAAAAATATAGTATTTTAATATCAACCATATGTAAATTGTAATATAATAAATGGAGAATAGTATTATAACTAAGACATAGTTATATAATAAAAATTAATATAGGTTGAATATTGAATTAAAAATATAGTTTAATAAATATGAGTTATTTTTTTTTGTTTAACTATAATATTAGTTTAATATAATCACCAACAACATGGTGGTTCGGTTTTATTAGTGAAAAAATCTTGTGGATTATCTGATGTATGACATTTATATTTTACAATAGTTTCATTTGGAATTAATTGCATATTGTTACAAGGACTTCCGTCGAGCATCATTATTGGTTAATCTCTTTAAAGACATAATTCACAACTATAATATTCACAGCGCTCATATTCATCAGCAACTGTTAAATAACAATAATCATCTGCATCTTCATTAAGTTATTATTCTATTTCTGTTTATAGTAATTTTCTTTTATTTGTTGATAAAACACATTCATTGCTTCCAACTTAATTCCATAAACTATTTACAGTTGTTGTCATTCGATTTACACCAAAATTTAAATGTACGACAGAAACGGAAGATTAAGTTTATTTAAGTTTGATATAATCTAATAGTTATATTGTATCTTATGTAGTAAAGCAATATATTTCACTTCCACAATTATCTTCCATTAAATGCCAATATAATTAAAGCCAACCTTTTTCTGCAATTACCTAATCAACTAATTCAAAATATACACTAAGTGGTCTTCTAACATCTACACTATATGCTTTCATATTCCATTTATCTCCATCACGATAATTTAAACCTCGTTAAACACCTCTCAAACTTAATAATGAAGATTTATTAATAGCATAATCTCTAACACAATCATTAATTGCTCCAAATGGTGCTGCCAAATGTGTTTTATATTTATTAGGTGTAAATAAGTTTTATCTAATGAAAATATCAGTATGATCAATTTATTCGTTCATTGATGAATAATCGCTTGGATTACATATTTCAGTCAATCTTGCATGTGATTTTGTATGATTTTCATATTAAATATTTCCCAAATACGAGTATTTAAGAGATCTTAAATTAATACGACTCATATATCTCGAATTTGTTAATCGTTTTTCATCGGAGTTAATATAGTATGTTGTCTATAAATGTCTTTCCTTTAATAAATCTAAAAGTCTCATTTATGAAATAAATCCATCATCGGTTTAAAGAGTAATGATACCTTTTCTAAATTTTTAACACTGTGGAAAAACACAATATGGCATCAGTGCCATAATAAATATTAATGCAATATACATTATCGATAATATTATTTTTAATTTTAAACAAATATTGTAAATATTAAACTATATATTATTATGATTGTAATATTATTATTATAATATTGTATAAAATGTCTTTATATTAAAAATCAATTTTTGTTTTTTTTTAAATCATTATAAGAATTTAGGAGTTTTAGATAACTGTTGTTATACTGGTTATTTGTAATCAAAACCGGCAGCGGCAGAAGTTTTTAAACCATATTATAAGCGTTTTTTATCAACTTGTTTTTTAGCGTTTATTTATTATTATTCTTTTTAATTATTTAGATTTTTCCCCCAAATATAATTTGAATTATGAACACGCATATTAATTTTTGGTAATACTACCTTTTCTTTCTTTTAAGGCATTTTTGATGTTTGTCTTTTTGCCGCTTATTATTTTAATTCTTGTGGTGTCATATAAAAATACTTTTGTGGTCTATATTGAATATTTTTAATTTTGGATAATTCCAAATCAGCAGTTTATTATATATTTACAAGAATTTGTTGAAGTTTCATACATTTTGATTATAATTATGGTTGTTCTGTTTTTTAAAAAATTTATTAATATGCTTCTGAAATTTTTATGGATTTTACAATAAAATCTAAAAAAGCTTAAGTTTGATTTCTTTTTTCAACATTCATTTTTTTATTATTTTTAATATAATAAAATAAAAAATTTTTGTTTCAATGTGTTTTATATAAATCGTTTATTTTTTAAGTTAATAGTTAAAATTTAATATTTTTAATATTTTCTTTTTAATGTGTTATTTCTTAATCTTCTTCATTTTGAGAATAATATTTTTGTTAATAAATTTAAACAATCTTATATATTTACAATAATTCAGAATTTTTTAAGTTATAAATTATACTTTTATATAAAAATTTTATATTTTTTGGATTATAAAATAATAATGATAATATAATTATTATTAGATATATCCACGCCTTAATTATGAAAAATGTATATTCATATATTGTTATATAAATATTATCTACATCAAAAATTTCAAATTATACACTATTTATCATTTATTTTAAATGTGTTTGATTTTTTTAAGAATATACATAATTAAATGTTTATTTTTTAAATTCATTATCTAAATCATTAAGAATATCTTTTTAATTAATTTATTAATATTCTATTATTTTTAATGGATAACCCCATATATCATATGGAAATTCCTCAATTGGAATATAATATTATTTATCTTAACATTCTTTATAAATAATATTATAAATTTATGGTATTTAATCATATGTTTCTTTTTATAATAAATATATCAAAGCTAATTTGTATTCTTTTTTTGATAATTTTTTTAAATTATATGCTAAATTTAAGTATTATGTGTTCGTCCATACTTGATTATCCCACATACCAATATTATCTAAATCTAAATTTATAGAATACAATGGATATTCTTCTTTTGTTTTATTTATAATATTCATTAAATAATTATCAACAATGATAATATCTTTGTTAATTGTTGTATTTAAAAAGTTTTTTTATTTAAGATTTGCTTCAAAGCATTTTGGATAGTCGCCTTCTTATATACATTAATTTATAAGATTTTGATTTAATTTGTATTCTGTCAAATCCTATGTATAATTAAAAACTTCTAAAAATTAATTTTAGAAATATGAAGCGGCACTCCCCCATTTTTTAGAACAATTATATTTTTCAAAATCATTAATATTAAATATTGATAATTCTGTCATATGAAAATTATTATTAATATTACCTGCTTATATATTTACATATTCTTGTTCTCCACTGTAAAAGTTTTAACCAATATATCCATAAATAATATTTTTATTTGTTTGATAATATTATCTTTATTCGTATTATTCAAATTTATAAAATTCAAATTGTTCATTTTATTATATATTTTCGCGTTTATCATATAGTTAATTAAAACAGGTTGAATTATATGATTTATAGTTTGTGATATTATAATTAGAATTTTCATCATAATTATAATAAGTACTGTCAGTAATTCCACAATTTTCATAAAAAATATTTGGTTATTAATGTCTATTTCCATATATATGCGGTCGAAACATACCAAAAAAGTCTAAACTGATTTAATAAATATATTTAATACCATATTAATTAATCTTATTAAATATATTATTTTTATTTAATACATATTTTGATTTATCTAAATCTCTGTCTTTAATAATGAAACAATAATATTCATACAATATGTTTTATATATTGTATATTGTATATATTTGAGTTTATTATTCAATCTTGAAACATACCATATCGTCTTATTTTTTTTCAATGTCACTGAAAACTTAATATTCCATATTAAATTATGTCAGTGGTTCAATATACATATCCATTATTTCTTCCGGTTTAATTATTACTTCAAAATCAATATATTAATTAAATTAAGTATCATTATCGATAAAAATTTCATCATTGGCATATGATACAATCGCATAAATATTTTATTCTATATTTTATTTTTATATTTCTTATATTTTATCAATATCTTGTGTTATGAAAAAATTTTATAAATAACGATTATACCATTTATGGTATTATTATTGATTCATTTGAAGTTAATTTTTATTATCAAGATATAAAAGAGATATTGTAATATTGAATTAATTTAATAATATTAATAAATTTACAATTATAATTATAGACAACAATAATATCATAAATTTAATCTTATAAGAATATTTTAGAATATTGATAGTATTTTTAAAAAATGTTCTATACCCATATTGTATTCTTCTAACAATATAAAATTTTATTTTTTAAAATTAAGTTAAATTTTCTAAATCTAAATTTTATTCTTATTCAATTGAATCATGTGTATCAATATGAGTATTATTTTATTAATTCAGATAATCATTAATTAATTAAAAATATATACCCGTTTCGTTTGAATTATTATAACTAATACCAAAATGTTCTTTTTTTTATTATTTTTCTTATAATGTTTTTGGTTATATATGATTTTTATTAAATTTAAATTTTCCAAATTATACATAGTCTTTATAAATGTATAAAAACCGATACACTATTGAAATACTTAAAAAAACTAATAATATATCAATTATAATTTAATCAAGTTATATAAACCATTCTATATTATCTGTAGAAATTTAAAGTTTTTGCATAATTTTGAATATTATAAAATTATTAACAAGTGTTAATTTATTTTATATATTTAATAAAAAAATTTTCATTCATATATAAGTCATTTTTATTAATTTTAATTTTGATCATGTTTTTATTAATATAGAATTTTTTATGATTTACTCATTATTTCTTATACATGATGTAATGTATAATCATATGATTATTTTAATTAATTGAAATGTAAATTTAAATAATTCCCTAAATTTTTGATTTCAATTATATATAAATATCCAAAAAGAAATACAATATATATATAAAATTTGAATAATATAAATAATTAATACCATTTAATATAAAAATACTCTTATGAATAAATTTTAATATCAATATTTTTTAAATTTTCATAATCAGAAATATCATTATTAAATTAATATACATAATTTAATGTTTATGTATCGTCTTATACATCACCAATATCAATCATATAAATTTAATATAAATTTATGTCAGTAGCATTTCTAACAGGAACAATATCAGTTGGAAATATCGCAAGACGTTATTTGACTCTTCCCGCAATTAAATTTGCGTGATTATTACAAAACTATACTAATCCATTGAAGAAAATATTTTAATTAAAATCTATATCATATACTTAATAAATATAAAATTTAATTAATTCTATTTAATATGGTAATTTTATATTTTATGGAATATCATTGTCGGTATAATTAATATAATTTAACAATGATAAATAATAAGATCTATAATATTGCTAATAATAATATAATTCAGAACCCAATTAAGGATTTATCAGTGTTAGATTATATTCTGTAACATATTTTTAGTATAGTGTATTATTTATTTTTTTCCCTACATCTGTTTATGACAATAGAGATAAATAATTTTCAATATTTTATGATAATTATTTATTTTAACTAAAATATTATTATTTAATAAAAAACATTTATTCACATGCAATTAAATCATTATTTATACATTTTTGAATTAATTATTTATCAATGTATTATTCATAACCCAATTAAGGTTCTAAAATTTTAGATATTTCAACCCAATTTGAACAATTAGATTATTTTTAATCGATTTCTAAATAATTAAAACTGTTTTTATTATAATCAAATTTATAAACCTAAGATTAAGTATTTTAAGCTTTAACAAACATAAAATTTATTTTATCTTATAGTTATACTACATTTATCAACTATGGACTGTAATTACCTAACATAAAATCTTCTTAATTATGAACAATATTAATTAATTATTCATAAAATATATTTATTTATTAATCACCATTTTTGTTTTCTAAATTTTCTAAATATTAATTAATATTAAATTTTTCTTACAAACATTTATAATCAATATTATAAATAGATGGTTGAGAAATATTTGCATATTTTAATAAATTACATTATATTTCTTTTTCAAAAGGGTTTTATTAATTTTCCTAAGTATCTAATAGAGATTCCAAATAAGGCGACTTAACATTATATTTAATCAAATATTCATATGATTAATAATGTTCTTTTATTTTTTATTAAAGATTATCCAAAGATTTTGACAAATAACACTTTAATTTTTTAACTTTAAAAAATTCACTGTAAAAACTAATAAATGTTTTTAAATCTGGATATGTATAATATTAACATCCAATATAATATTAATTATTATTATTATCAATAAATGTTAAATAATAATCATCATATTCCAATTATTATTTATCAGTATATAAATTATAAACAAGAGTATCTGAAAATTCTTATTAAAATTCAGAAAAATCTATATAAAGTTAATCTTAATATTCACTTTTTTAATTAAAAATATTTATTTATTGTGTTGATTATTCATTATTTGTCATAATTCCAACATCTGTATATGATTACGAAGGATTTATTTTAGAATAAACTTATATCAATTGTTATTTATATTCTGTAAAATTTAAAGGTTATATGTTATAATCTTTAAAATATTATAAAGTAAAGGGTGTATTAACGAAACTAATAATTGTAATTATATCAAGTATTAAAAATAGAATAAAATAAAATAATAATACAAAATGATTGTATTTGATTGTTTAAAGAGTTTATTAAATTAATGGTGTATTACTTATATTACTAATAATTTTTTTTAATCTTCTTGATGATAATGATTATATTTGTTAATTATTATTTAATACTTCTATTTCTTATTATTATTAATTCTAATCTTATTCTTCTTTATCAGAAGATACAGTTTTTA
>JACCDK011301591.1_pt1 | contig 12774 bp, 9 predicted proteins | sample 7445871 | NCBI WGS metagenome assembly JACCDK01 (sample SAMN15323436, study PRJNA562643) | freshwater metagenome | isolation source: river surface water | place: USA:Blue River Watershed | collected 2017-08-15
AGGTGAATCTCATGATGGTATAAAAATATTACCAGAAGATGCTCCCATCGGTAAATTACTTAAAGAGTATTTTAATTTAAGCTCAGATACTATTTACGAAATCGGACTTACACCTAACAGAGCCGATGCGGCTTCTCATTTGGGGGTAGCTCGCGATTTAGCAGCTATTTTTAATACGCCCTTAAAACCTCAAAATTATACCATGCTACCAGTAAAAGATGCTGGTAAGATTAAAGTGAGCTTAAGCTCAGCAGAGGATTGCCCGCGTTTTGCTGGTATTTATATTGAAGGTGTTGAAGTAAAAGAATCGCCGAAGTGGTTAAAAGATCGCTTAACAGCTATTGGGCTAAAGAGTATTAATAATATTGTTGATGTTACCAATTTCATTTGCCATGGTTTAGGGCAGCCGATGCATGCATACAATGCCGATGCTTTGAAAGGAAATACAATTGTTGTGAGAAGAGCAGAGGCAAAAGAAAAACTTCAAACGCTCGATCAAGTGGATCGTGAAATGAAGGGCGGCGAATTAGTGATTGCAGATGCAGAACAGATAGTGGGTATTGCTGGAACGATGGGTGGATTGCTCACATCAGTAAATAACCAAACAAAAAATATTTATTTAGAGAGTGCCTATTTTCAAGCAGCCTTGGTGCGTAAATCGTCGAAAGCTCACGATTTAAAAACCGATGCGTCATTCCGCTTTGAAAGAGGTACCGACCCCGACATGTGTTTGATGGCCTTGAGTTCAGCCGTTGAACTTATCATTGAACTTGCCGGAGGTACACCAGAGGCATTTGTCACCGATGTGTACCCCAATCCAATTGCACCAATAGAGATTGAACTTAACTACGATTATGCTCAGCGTTTAATTGGTAAAAAAATTGAACCGACAACGATGCTTAGCATTTTAAATGGCTTAGGAATTAAAACTTTGGAAGAAAAGGCAAATTCAGTAAAAGTTCGTGTGCCATTAGCTAAAGTAGATGTAACTCGCCCTTGTGATTTAGTAGAAGAAATTCTAAGAATTTATGGTTTGAATAATATCGAAATGCCTACGCATTTAAAATCGTCGCTTTCTTTCTCAGTGAAGCCCGATGCTGAACGTGTGAAAGAAATACTATCGGAGTTCTTAAGCTCTATTGGTTATCAAGAGATGATGTCGAACTCGCTCACCTCTTCAAAAAACAATGAATTATTAAACAATGCTGATCAAGTAGAAATTCTTAATCCACTGAGCATCGAATTGCAGGTGTTGAGAAACCAAATGCTAAGCTCTGGCTTGGAAGCAATTTCATACAACATCAATAGAAAACAAAACGATTTAAAATTATACGAATGGGGAAGCACTTACCACATAAATGATGGTGCTTACTCAGAAAAATGGAAATTAAGTTTATTCTTGAGCGGAAATACACACGGAGAACATTGGTCGGATAAGGCTCAAAAGAACAATCTGTTTAATTTAAAGTCGGTGGTCGATCGCTTATTGAACAGGCTGGGCCTAAGTAATACCAAATTGCAAGAGGTCAATGAAGGAGCCTATCAAGGATTTTCATACAGTATTGGGAAGTTAGAAATATTAAAGGTAACTTCCGTTGCGAAGAAGGTATTAAAGCAGTTTGATATCAGCCAAGAAGTATTTTTTGCTGATATTGACGTGAATGCTTTGATGACTGCGATAGAAAAACGCAAGTTGGATTATAAAGGAGCTCCTAAGTATCCTTCGGTTCGCCGCGATTTGTCGATGTTGATTGATAAATCGGTGAGTTTTGACCAGTTAAAGAAAATTGCAGGGCAGGCAGAGCAACGATTACTTAAGAAAGTAGACATTTTTGATGTTTACGAAGGCGACAAATTGCCGGCAGGTAAAAAGTCGTATGCCTTAAGTTTTATATTGATGGATGAAGAAAAAACATTGCAAGATCAAATTATCGATGGAGTAATGGATAAACTAATAAAATCCTACGAGAAAGAAGTAGGCGCAGAAATCAGAAAAGCCTAAGTTGAAAAATTTAGATAGCATATAGAAAAGAGTAGACATGCTCATGGAGTATTGTGATGCCCTAAAGGAGCAGAACGAACTCTTATTAGATGATAATGAGCAGCTAAGGAAGCGATTTCAACAGCTATCGGTAGAGCTAAAAGACTTAGAGGAGAAGCATCGAATCTTAAAGTTAGCCAAGAGTGTAGCGGTAACAGATGAAAAGACACTTGACATTAAGACGAAAATTAACGATTTTGTGCGTGAAATAGATAAATGTATAGCTATTTTAAGCAAATAATAGATTAGCAAAACAACAATGGGAGAAATTTCCATTAAAATTAACATTGCCGACAGGGTTTATCCTTTAAAAATAAATAGTGAGGATGAGGAGAATGTTCGGAAAGCTGCCAAGCTTGTAAACGACCGTATTAAGGAGTTCCAAGAGAACTATGCGGTTCGCGATAAGCAGGATTTACTTTCCATGTGCATATTACAAATAGCCACAGAACATTTGAATCTCGATAAAAACCATAAATCGATGAGTGTCGATTTCTCCCAACAAATGGAGCAAATTGATAAAAAACTCAGCGAATACCTGTTTAAGCAATAGTTTGTAGAGCTCTTTTATTATTATGTTTAGATAGCTTAATGGTTAAATAATATAATAATAGAAAAACATGATAGTAACGATTGTAACCGGAATACTTGCCCTGGTCATCGGTTTCCTAATAGCAAAAGCAATGCTTAAAAAAGGAATCCAGGACCACGAACAATTAGCCAAAGAGAAAGCTGATAAAATTTTAAAAGATGCTGATGCGCAAGCAGAACTTCTTAAAAAGAATAAGTTATTAGAAGCAAAAGAGAAATTCCTACAGTTAAAGGCTGAACACGAACAAGAGATTCAGCAAAAAAATACAGCTGCCGCTCAACGTGAAAATACCTTAAAGCAAAAGGAGCAAAGCTTAAGCCAGAAAATTGAAAATAATACCCGCAAGGAACAAGAACTAGACGGCTTACGCCAGAATTTAAGCCGCCAGATTGAATTGCTCGAAAAGAAAAAATCAGATGTTGATCAATTGCATCAACAACAAGTAACTCAGCTCGAAAAAATTTCAGGTTTATCGCAAGAAGATGCTAAAGCACAATTGGTGGAAGCATTAAAAGATGAAGCACGCACCAATGCGATGTCGATGATTAAAGACATTGTAGAAGATGCGAAAATGACAGCTGCAAAAGAAGCGAAGAAAATTGTTATCCAAACCATCCAACGTTCGGCAACAGAGGCGGCAATTGAAAATACCGTTTCTGTATTTAACATTGAAAGCGACGAAGTAAAAGGTAGAATTATTGGTAGAGAAGGTCGTAACATTAGAGCATTAGAGGCTGCCACTGGTATTGAGATTATTGTTGATGATACCCCAGAGGCAATTATCCTTTCTGGATTTGATCCGGTACGTAGGGAGCTTGCGCGTTTATCGTTACACCGTTTGGTAACCGATGGCCGTATACACCCAGCACGTATTGAAGAAGTGGTGGCTAAAACGAAAAAGCAATTAGAAGAAGAAATAATAGAAACTGGTGAACGCACCGTAATCGATTTAGGCATCCATGGATTACACCCTGAATTAATTCGTATGGTGGGACGTATGAAATACCGTTCGTCATACGGACAAAACCTATTACAACACTCGCGTGAGGTGGCAAACTTCTGTGCTATTATGGCAGCAGAACTAGGCTTAAATGTGAAGATGGCACGTAGAGCGGGTTTATTGCATGATATCGGTAAGGTATCTGAAGATAATCCGGAGGTGCCACACGCAATTTTGGGGATGCAATTAGCAGAAAAATATAAAGAGCATCCTGAAGTATGTAATGCGATTGGAGCTCACCACGACGAGATTGAAATGACCAGCATCCTTTCTCCCATCATCCAAGCTTGCGACGCTATCTCAGGAGCTCGTCCGGGTGCACGTAGAGAAGTGGTGGAAAGTTATATAAAGAGATTGAAAGAAATGGAAGACTTAGCGCTTTCATACCCAGGCGTTGAAAAAACATTTGCGATTCAGGCGGGTAGAGAATTACGCGTTATTGTTGAAAGTGAAAAAATCACCGACCAACAAGCAGAAGCGCTTTCATTTGATATTGCAGAAAGAATTCAAACCGAAATGACCTACCCTGGTCAAGTAAAAGTGACCGTGATTAGAGAGACAAGGGCAGTGTCGTTTGCAAAATAGTGTCTTATTAGTCGTTAGTCGCTAGTCGCTAGTCTTTTAGACAAGACCAACGACTAATGACTAACGACTAACGACTAATGACTAACGACTAATAAAATGACTAAACTCGACACCCTCTTAACCAAGTACGGTGAAAGTCACCAGAACGGTACCAACAAATTGATTCATTGGATTGCAGTTCCTTCCATTGTATTTAGTCTGTTAGGCTTAATATGGGCTATTCCAATGCCTGAGTTTATGAAGCCTTACCCATATTTCAATTGGGCATCCTTGGTTATTGCTTTTTCTTTATACTATTATTACCGTTTATCAGCGATTATGGCTTTTGCCATGATTATTGTGGTAGGTTTCTTTTCATTTCTAATTGTTCAATTAGAATATCTGGAGCAAGCCGGCGGTCCAGCGATGTGGTTAGTTTGTGTAGTTATTTTTGTTGTAGCTTGGATTTTCCAATTCATTGGACATAAAGTAGAAGGTAAAAAACCCTCATTCCTTGAAGATGTGCAATATTTACTAATCGGTCCTATATGGCTATTGCATTTTCTATTCAAGAAATTAGGCTTACCTTATCAGTCGAATTAGCGAATTTGCGAACAAGCGAATTAGCGAAAGCTCTTGGGTCGCCATTTCGTTAATTCGCTTGTTCGCTAGTTCGTTATCCCGATAGCTATCGGGACGCTATCCCAATTTCTTAATTCGCGCTTAACATTGGCTTAATACTGCCAAGATACTTTTGCACAAACAATTTATATCAAAGTGAAAAGTATTAAGTATTTGCTAATCATGGTGCTTGCGTTCGCGCAGATTGCCTTAGCTCAAGCTGGTAATGAAAACCCTTCGAAAGGAAAAATTACTGGGAAAATCTTCGACAAGAACAACAATGAGCCATTAATTGGGTCCGTTGTACTTATTCAAGGAACCACCATCGGTACGCAAACCAATTTCGATGGAGAGTATGAACTTTCCAATTTAAATCCAGGAACCTATAAGTTAATATTCAAATATGTATCGTATGAAACAAAAGTAGTGGAGGGTATTGTAGTTTCAGCTGGTAAAGCAACTACTTTAAATATGTCGATGGCAGAAAGTGGAGTAGCCCTACAAGAAGTTGTAGTAACTTCAAGTTTCAAAAAAGAGAGTTTAGGAGCAATGTATACTTTACAGAAAAATAATATTGCTATTTCTGATGGTATCTCTTCGGATCTTATTAAAAAATCGCCAGATAAAAACACTTCTGATGTATTAAAGCGTGTAAGCGGCACCTCTGTTCAGGATAATAAATTTGTGGTAATTAGAGGATTGGCTGATCGTTATAATACAGCAACAATTAATAGCGCGATGCTGCCTAGTACAGAGCCTGATAAAAAGGCATTCTCATTCGACATCATTCCATCAAATTTAATCGATAGAATCACTATTAATAAAACTGCTTCAGCTAATTTACCCGCAGATTTTGCAGGTGGAGTGATTCAAGTAATTACGAAAGATATTCCTGAAGAAAACTTCATCGATTTCTCTACCTCTATTGGTTTTAATACTCAATCTACTTTTAAAAGATTCATATCGAACGGAAGAAATACTGGCGATTATTTATCGTTTGCAAGTCAGGATAGAAAATTATCTGATGCGTTTCCAAGCTCACGTCAGAAATATGCGGCTTCTTCATTGGCAAACCAATTGGCAGCTACCAGAACCTTATCAAATTCTTACGGTGAGCAAGCATCCATGGCCATGCCTAGTCAGAGCTACCAAATTACTTTTGGTAACAAAAAAGAGTTAAAAAACAAAGCATCATTCGGTTCTATCACTTCCATTACGTATAGAAATGATCAACGTATTAATCCATCAATTCGTAAAGATTACGATGGTCCGAGTGCGGTTTATTCATATGAGAACAAGCAATATAGATTCTCTACGAATTTAGGAGCCTTAGCGAACTTTACATACATCAATGGAAATAATAAAATTTCATTCAAAAATTTTTATAACAGAGTGTTTGATGAGAGCTATTTAGATCGTAATGGTGATAATTTAAACAATCTTGTGAACATTCGTTTTAACTCAAACGAGTTGGTACAAAAAAGTTTGTTGAACTCACAAGTAGAAGGTAGTCACTCTGTAGGCAATAAGGATGTTAAATTAACTTGGAATGTTAACTATGCAAACATTAATAGTAGTCAGCCTGATTTAAGAACAATATTTTACAATAGACCAATCGATCAAACGGATGCTCCATATACATTGGTAGATAGAAACTCGAGAAGATTTTTCTCAGAGATGCAAGAAAGTAATATAGGTGGAGGTGCTGGGATATCTATTCCGTACAAGTTGCTTGAACAAAAAGGGAGCCTAAAAGTTGGGGGATTAGTACTTACAAAACAACGTAATTTCAGCGCTAGAATTTTCAACTATACAAAAGCAAATTTTGCAAGCAGCGACAGTATATTATTGTTGCCAAAAGATGAAATTTTTGCAGCAGAAAATATTACAGCAAATGGATTTGTATTGAGTGAATTCACGAATAATAGTGATAAGTATTTTGCTACATCGATGTTAAGTGCGGGATATGTAATGTTAGATCAGCAAATACGTTCAAATATTAAATTAAACATGGGTGTTCGTATGGAAATTTTCAACCAGAACATCGATGCAGTAGATGCTACTTCTACAAAGGTGGAATCGAACAATACGTATGTTGATGTTTTACCATCATTAAACTTCACTTACGAAATTAACGAAAAAACAAATTATAGAGTTTCTGCATCAAAGACTGTTTCTCGTCCAGAGTTTAGAGAATTAGCGCCGTTTGAATTTTATGACTTTATCACAGCAACCTCATTAATTGGTAATCCAAATTTAAAGAGAAGCGAGAATTATAATTTCGATTCACGAATTGAATATTACCCAAGTGCTGGCGAAGCTTTTACTTTTACGGCATTTTATAAGCAATTCAACAATCCAATTGAACAAATTGTAAACTCGAGTTCAAATGCCGATTTAAGAAGATTATCGTTTGATAATGCTGATAAAGCAAACACCTTTGGAGTAGAGTTAGAATTACGTAAAAAGATGAATTTTATAAAGGCTGATTTCTTTGAACAGTTAACAGTATTTACGAATGTATCTCTAATGTATTCGAAAGTATTCTTAACTAATCAAGGGGGTATTGAAAGAGCATTACAAGGACAATCGCCATACTTAGTAAACGGTGGTATTCAGTACAATTCGAAAGACAACATGAGCTCAGCTAGTTTATTAGTGAATAGAGTGGGACAAAGAATATTTTCAGTAGGTTTCCAAGGTTATCCTGACATATACGAAAACGCAAGAACAGTTGTTGACCTACAACTTTCGAGAAGAATCATGAAACGTAAAGCAGAAATTAAATTAAACATTTCTGATATCTTAAATCAAAGTCAAGTATTCTATCAAAATTTAGATGCAAACAAAGCTTATAAAGAAAGTAATGATAGAATTATTAGCACTATGAGATTTGGACGCACCATCAGTATAGGATTTAACTACAACTTGCCTTTACTTTAAGAGAGCTTTAAATAAAATAGCCAAAACACCCCTCAATTAATTTAAACTTAATATATACTTTATTAAGAATTAACTTGAGGGGTGTTTCTTTGTGTAAGAAAAATAAAAAAACAAAGATGAAATCATTAAAAGTTTTAGCATTAGTAATGCTCGGTTCAATTGTAATGTCGTCGTGTACAAAAAAAGACGATGATGAAACAATCATTCCTACAACGGGGAATAAAGTGGTATTAAATGGAAATATTACTACCGATGTAGTTTTAAAAGCGGCAGATACAGTAATCTTAAAAGGGTATGTGTATGTACAAAGTGGTGCTAGCATAACTTTTGAAGCAGGTACTATTGTAAGATCTGACGTAACAGAAAAGGGTGCTTTAATTATTGAAAGAGGAGCAAAAATATTTGCGAACGGAACAGCTAGCAGTCCAGTAGTATTTACCTCGGGTAAAGCAGCAGGTTCAAGAGCGCCGGGTGATTGGGGTGGTATTATCATTTTAGGAAAAGCTACGACCAACCGATCTACCGAACCTACCATTGAAGGGGGTGTTGGTAGACCTTACGGTGGTACTGATGATAATGATAATTCTGGTTCGATGACCTATGTTCGTATTGAGTACGCAGGTATTGCAGCACAACCAGGTTCAGAAATAAATGGGTTAACCTTAGGAGCAGTTGGTAGAGCAACTAAAATTGAACACATTCAAGCAGTATATTCAAACGACGATGCATTTGAATTTTTTGGAGGTACAGTCAATTGTAAATACTTAATTGCTTTCGCAACGGCTGATGATGACTTCGATTTTGATTTCGGTTATAGAGGTCAAATTCAATATGCAATTTCATTCCGTGACCCAGCGTTTGTTGACGGTGGTGACGCAGGTAATGGTGTAGAATGTGACAACGATGGTACTTCATCAACGGCAATTCCATATACAAAACCAATTTTATCGAACTTTACATTTGTTGGTCCTAATGGTGCAGCAAATACTGCTGCTAATCATAACTTTGCAAATCGTTGGAGAAGAAATACTAGATTTGAAATACACAATTCAATTTTATTAGGTTATGCAAAAGCAGGATTCTGTGTAGATGGACAAGGTACTGCAGATGCTTTCAAGGCGGGTGAATCTAAGTTTAAAAACAATTTAGTTCATGCGATTATAATACCGTTCTTGAGCAGAGATAACACTGCATTTACGGATTCAACTTTACAATTAAAGGCTATAGCTGATGGAAATGTGTTAACAACTCCTGCAGCAATTAACTTAGGTAATATAGCAAATTTAACATCACCTAACTTTGTACCAGCAGTTGGTTCACCTGCACTAACTGGTGCAGCATTTACAGGATTGGATGCTACGTTCTTTACCACCACCACATTTAGAGGTGCCATAGGAGCAAATGATTGGACAACCGGTTGGACAAATTGGAACCCACAAACAACTAATTACTAATACTCGTATTCCACATACAGTAGCAATAAGAATACTTATACAAATAATTTGATCTAAGTAAATTGTTTTAAGAAAGCCTCCGTATGGGGGCTTTTCTTGTTAGCTATTTCCCAAGCATTCGGAACGTATCTTCAGGAACGTTTTTGATGTCGAGCACCAAAAATCCATCAATGGCATCATTGAATTTTGGATCGACATTAAAGCCAATAATTTTGGCATTAAGTTGAATGTACTGTCGTAACAAAACGGGTACTTTGTTGTGATCTTTTTCTATTTCAGAAATTAAACTGTCGAGCGATTTAATGGTCGATTTATTTTTGAGCAGTACTTGTGAATCATATTCGGGTAAGTTTACATTGAATTTTTTCTTTGGTACTACGACTTTAGCCAATTGCTCATCGAAACAGTTATGATTGATAAACTCAATAATTAGATGTTTAGATAGTTTGGAGAAATTATTGCTAATACTTACCGGTCCGAACATGTAACGATACTCGGGGTTTTTTATTAAGAAGGCCAACAAGCCCTTCCATAATAAAAATAAAGGCAGGGCTTTTTGTTGATACTCTTTTCGTATGAATGATCTACCTAATTCCAAACCTGCTTTCATAATTGGGTGGAATCCCGACTTTATTTTGAATAAATTGCTGATGTAAAATCCTTTCGAACCATATCGATAGTATATTTCATCGCCTTTGCCTACACGGTAGGCACCTACTAATTTTTCGGCTTCCCGGTCCCAAATAAATAAATGATTATAATATACATCATATTCATCAAGGTCAATTTTATTGTTTGTTCCCTCGCCAACTTCTCTAAAAGTAATCTCACGTAAGCGTCCAATTTCATTAACAATGTTTGGAATACTTGCCGAGCCCGATAAATAAACATCGTAATTTTTTTCCGACATGATTAATTTATCAGGGATGCCCGCTATTTCTTTTTTTAAAAGTTCGACTGATGTTTCGCCAACAATTTTATCGGGTTTACTTTTTATACTAAAGAGTTTCGTATTGAAAAATTTTTTTACTTCAATGCCCGACCCTAACGCATAAGTTCTTGCTCTTAAGTAAGGTATTACTTGATTTTGTGATGAAAGCTGTTTTACCTCATCTATGGGTATAGCTTTACCGATACGCATCTTAATGGTATACCCTTTTTTATTAAACAATTCATAGGGCAAGCGCGCGGTGCGAAGTGTTGGGTGAATAAGTCCCAATAAGTTAAATAACAAACCATTGTTACCGTGGAAATAAATGGGTAATACTGGAACACCTGCTTTGGAAATAATTTTTCCAACTACTGGGCTCCATTGTTTATCCATTACTTTTTGAGTTTTAGTATTAAATGCCGATACTTCACCCGCTGGAAATATACCTATTGGGTTGCCTTGTTGTAAAGATTCAAGAGTACTCTTAATTCCAGATATGCTTGAACTGTTCTTTACGTTTTCAAATGGGTTTACAGCAATAAAATAATCGGAAAGATTTGGTATTTTTTTTAGTAAGAAATTCGCCATCAATTTAACATCCGGACGGCGTTGCGATAGTATTTTTAATAAGATCAGTCCTTCCACTCCGCCATAAGGATGATTAGCAATAGCAACAAATGCTCCTTCTTTGGGAATGTTGTTTAATTCTTTCTCGTCGATATCGATGTTAATTCCAAGGGTGTCGAGTACGCTGTCGACAAAAGCTAAGCCCTCTTGTTCATGAAATTTAGAATATAATTTATTAACGTCGTTAATCTTCATGAGCTCCATCAATAAATTGGCCAAACCTGGCAGCATTAGCTTATCTAATTTGGTAGCCGATTCAAACTCTTTTTTACTGATGATTTCCACGTTAATTTTTAATTATTTTATTCAAAATTAATTCTTTTAAAGTTAAGATAATATTAATATAATAAGCTAAATTGTAACAAAAATATTTTGTGAGATGTGGAAGAAAGTGCTGAGAGAATATTTTTCTTTTTCTCGTAAAGAACGAAGAGGGATTTGGTTTCTATGGATACTATTAACTTTACTTTTATGTTGGCATATAATAAACCATCATTTTTTTAGCGAAGAAAATCTGATTAGCTATAAAATAATTACTTTTAATGAACTTAAGAGGATTGATTCTGTCAAGCAACAAGCACAATGGTTTGCACAAAAAAAGAGATCGATAAAGCAACGTAAATTATATTTTAATTATGCTGATGAAAAAGCATTAATCGATGTTGGAATTTCTCCCAAGCATGCCAAAATGCTTATCGACAAAAGAGCAAATGGAATTAAAGTTTATACTATTGATGACTTAGAGAAGTTAGATTTAAAGGATTCAACATTGATAAAGCAGTTGAAAAGTAGTTTAAGTTTTTTCCCAAGTAAAAAATATTTTCAAACAGATTATAAAAAATACCAAGCGCAAACATCCATAGAAAAAATAAATATTAACCTAACCGATAGCAATGCACTGGAACAATTGAAAGGAATAGGAATGGGAACAGCCAAGAGAATTATAAACTACAGAGATCGTTTAGGTGGATATTTTTCGCTAGAGCAATTAAAAGAAGTATGGGGTATGGACAGTGCAAGTTATGCAGTATTATTAAATTATATTTATGTTGATGCTGCTGTATCTAAAATAAATATTAATAATGCTGATGTGAGCAGTCTAGGAAAACATCCATACATAGGATACTCTTTAGCCAAGCTCATTGTAAATTACAGATTGCAACATGGAAATTATAACCACATTAAAGATTTATTGAACATCCATGTGATGAATGAAAAAATTTTCAGTAAAATTGAGCCATATATAAGCACATCAGATGATTAACGATTACATAAAAAAAGTAGTAAGAGATGTTCCGGATTTCCCCAAAGAGGGCATCGTATTTAAAGACATTACTCCTATATTACAAGACGTTGAACTTTGCAAAGCAATTACCAAAGAATTTTCCATACGAATCAAAGAACTTAATCCAGATGTGATTGTTGGTGTTGAGAGTCGTGGATTTTTGTTTGGGATGCTTATTGCACAAGAATTAGGCTTACCGTTTGTACCGATACGAAAAAAAGGTAAACTTCCTTCCGACTGTTTTTCGGTAGCATATGAATTGGAGTACGGAAGTGCTTGTATTGAAATGCATAAGGATGCCATTGATGAAGGCAAGAGGGTTGTTATACACGATGATTTATTGGCAACGGGAGGAACTGTGATTGCGAGTGCTGAATTAATGAAAAAAGCTAAAGCCAATTTAGTAGGTTTTTCGTTTATTATTGGCTTAGATTTTTTGAGAGCTAATGAAAAATTAAAAAGCTATTCATCAAATATTATTACTTTAGCGAACTATTAAACACTATGGCAAATACAACAACAGAAATGACAGGCACTTTCGATATGTCGCAAAGTGAAAGCGTGAAAATGGTAGCAGACATGGCAAGAGATTTTGCCGAAAAGCACATTCGACCACATTACATGGAATGGGATGAGGGACAAATTTTCCCTATAGATACCCTTAAAAAAATGGGAGAACTCGGACTGTTAGGTGTATTAGTTCCCACTGAATATGG
>JACCDK011048306.1_pt1 | contig 12772 bp, 6 predicted proteins | sample 7445871 | NCBI WGS metagenome assembly JACCDK01 (sample SAMN15323436, study PRJNA562643) | freshwater metagenome | isolation source: river surface water | place: USA:Blue River Watershed | collected 2017-08-15
CCGCCAACCCCTCGACCACCTCACCAAGCGTCATTCCAAACTCCGCTTCAAAAATCCCTCCACACCGCACATTCCCCGCAATCTGAAGCACCTGCGTGCCCCGACTCCGCCCCGTCCCCAACGCTGCATAAGCCGCCGCACCGTCCGCAAGAATCATCGGAACCGTGGCCAAACTCAGCACGTTATTCACCACCGTCGGCATCCCACACAGCCCCTCGTGCGCCGGCAAGCGCGGTTTCGCCCGAACCACCCCCCGTTTGCCCTCCAGACTTTCTAGCAACGCCGTCTCCTCTCCGCACACGTACGAACCAGCCCCCACTCGAACGTGCACCTCAAACCGCATCCCACTGCCTAAAACGTCCTCGCCAAGCCAACCCGCTCGCTTAGCACCCTCCACCGCCCGATGCAACGCCTCCACCGCATCCGGATACTCGCTCCTGACGTAAATATACCCCTCCTCCGCTCCCACCGCGCGCCCCGCAATCACCATCCCCTCCAAAAGCGAAAAGGGATCCCCTTCCATCAACATCCGGTCCGCAAACGTCCCGCTATCCCCCTCGTCCGCATTGCAAACAATGTACTTCCGCGCCCCTTTCGCCTCTAAAACCGTTTTCCACTTTACCCCAGTCGGAAACGCCGCGCCCCCGCGCCCACGCAACCCACTGTCCGTTACCTCTTTCACCACTAGCTCAGGAGCAACTGCCAGTGCACGTTTCAACCCAGCCAATCCCCCGTGACGCTCGTAATCCTCCGCCGACCGCGGATCCACTACCCCAACCCTCCGAAACGTCACACGCCGCTGGCGCTTTATCCACTCCAACTCCTCCGTAAATCCCAGCCGCAACGGATGGGCTCCCCCCTCCAACACCCCTGCCTCAAGAAGCGACGCAACATCGTCAACCCCCACAGGCCCATAGGCTACCCGCCTCCCCGATACCTCCACCTCAACCATCGGCTCAAGCCACAAAAGCCCGCGCGAACCGTTCCGAATCACTCCAGCCCCTGCCGCCGAAAACGCCTCCGCCACCGCATCCGCACCTTGAGCCCTCGAAACCGCATCCCGAGGCACATAAACCGTTGCCTTGCCCCTCCCCTCCTCGGGAACCGCGTCAACCGGCTTCGCGCAGTCAGAACGCTCTCCAGCGCCTCCCGCAACCCCCAACACCAGTTGCTTCACCCGATCGGCATCCAAACCCCCAAAAAGTTTCCCTCCACACATCGCCGCAGGCCCCAACGCGCAGTTCCCCAAGCAGAACACCTCCTCCACCACCACCGCACAACCCGACGCAGCCTCGCACGCCGACTTCCAAACCGCTCTCGAACCGCGCGACTGACAAGCCTCCGCACGGCAAACCTGCACCACCGGACCAATCGGCCGCTCAGTCCGAAAGTCCTTGTAGTAACTGATAACCCCGTGAATCTCCGCCTCACTCTGGTTGAACGCTTCCGCCAACTCGGGAATCAACCCGCGGTCAACATACCCCACAGCATGTTGAATCGCGTGCAGCGCAGGCAAAAGACCTCCGGGCACCCGCGCATGGGACCGGATCATCGTAACAAGGTTCTCTGAGGAGGATTCCATTGGGGGCAAATTCGAAGGGCACAATAGTCCTCCCACCCGCTTCGTGGAAAGCTGCGACCGTAAAATGGGATGCGGCAAACTCAGGATCTCTTAGCCCTCAAGACGCGCTGAACACAGGCACAGCTGGCACGCGGACCACCGAGTATTCCCCGTCGTCATGGCGTCTCGCGAAACTCGGCAACCTTGGCCCCATCAGCCGGATTCCATACACGCAAAATGCCGTCTTGCCCGCCCGCGAAAACGCTTCGTCCGCTCGCGGGAGTCGCCAGCGCGTGCACAAAATCCGTCCCCTCCGCCATCGTCTTCGCCGCCGTCCCGTTCGCAGAACCGATGACACGAACCTTCCCATCCCCCGATGCCGCAACAAACTGCCCCCCTGACCCAAGATACTGAACCGAAGTGATTTCCTTATCCACCCCATCAACATTCTTCTTCCTCACCCCCGTCAGCGCATCCCAAATCTTCACCGCATTGTCCCCGCCCCCCGTCACAATCCCACGCCCGTCCGGACTCCACGCCACCCCCAACACATGGTGGGTATGACCTTCCAACGTTCGCTCAACCTTCAACGACTCCACATCCACCACGCGCGCAGTTTTGTCCGCGCCACCTGTCACCAGCTTTTTGCCATCTGGCGAAAATGACAGCGACAACACCGTGTCCGAATGCACCGCCGCCGCCCGTCGAGGCGCCGCATCGAGGGCGGTCGTCTTCCAGATCAACACGTCCCCGTCACGCGAGGGGTCTCCGCCACCCACCGCCAACAACCCACCATCTCGGCTAAACGCAGACGCCAGAACGCGATCCTTGAAAGGCTCCACCGCTTTCACGCTGCCTATCGTTTTCGCCAAAACCCACTTGCTTTCCGTCGGATAACTCCATCCCACACCATCCTCCGCAGACACCGTTACTCGGTTATCGGCGAACCTCGCGAAATGAATCGCCGCCTTCTCCTTGCGCGAACCAAACGCCGCAACCACCCCTCCATTCGCCGCTCCACGAACTTGGACTAATCCGTTCGCGTGCCCAACCACAAGCCAGCCCTGATCGCCAGATAAGTGAAGCGTCGTCACCGGCGAAGCCGCCTCAGACGCCTTCTTCAGAACCTCCACCTCCGCCACCACCTTCGCCTTCTCGGCATCCTGCGCCGTCAAATCCGCCTTGGCCTTCACCGCCGCCTCCGCGGTCGTTTTCTCCTCCGTCTTCGCCAACTCAATCTCGCTCTCGGCGAGCTTTTTCGCGTTCTCTGCCCTCTCCACGTCCGTCTTCGCCGTCATCACCTTCTTCTTCGCAGCTTCCAACGCATCCGTCGCCGACTTCAACGCCGTCTCCTTCGCTTTGAAGGCCGCTTTCGCCCCCTCCATCGCTTTCGCCAGCTCCGCAACTTTCTTTGCCGACTCATCCACCGCTTCCTTCGCAGCCGCCGCATCCGCCTTCAGCTTGGCAAAAGCTTCCTCCGCCGCCTTGTGATCCGCCTCCGCCTTCTGAACTGCCTTCTCAGATTCCTTGAGCGCAGCGTCCGCATCCGCTTGCACTTTTTCCGCCGGCGCCACCCCAGGTTGCGCATCCGCCAACGCTTTCACCTTTGCCTCCAACTCTTTAACACGGTTAGGAACCGCTTCCGTCGCCTTCTTGACGCGTTCTTTCGCAGCACCCGCAAGCTTGTCTGCCTCGGCCAATTGCTCTTTTCGGTAAGCCACATCGAAGTCCGCAATCTCTTGCCGCCGAACCCCCGCTTCCCACGCAGCCACCGCGTCAGGATCCCCTTTCCCCGTCCCAACCACCTTGCCCGCACCGTCCATCAGCACGAACGCACCATCCGCCAACCCTGCGGCGATTCTTCCGCCCGCAGGGGAAACTGCAACCGCAACGGCGGCCGTAGCAACCTTCGCCTTTACCGCCGGTTGATCCCCCGCAGCCTGCCACACCCAAACAGAACCATCCTTGCACCCCGCCACCACTCGATCGCCAGCCCTCGCCAACGAAATCGCTTCCGAAGGATGCCCCTTCCTCTCCAAACCCGCCGCACCTGAAACCCCGTCGTACTGACGAACAATCGCGTCTCCTCCAGCCGTCAACACCGCCTTCCCATCCACACTCCAAACGAGCGCCGAAACCACGTGAGGCAACTCAATCGTCACCAGTACTTTCGATTCCGCACGATTCCAAAGCACCAACTTCTTATCTGCGCCAGCAACCGCAAGGGTCGCCCCATCGTCTGACCAAGCCATGCGCGAAATCGCCCCCGCAAACTCCACCGTCTTCATCCCCTCATCACCTTTGCCAACCGCACGCACCTTCACCCCGCCCTCTCCCGCCGTCGCCACCCATCCGCCCGACGCACTCGTCGCCGAGACTCCCACTGGCAAACCCGTTGCTTGAACCGGCGCCCCAAACTCCCTCTTCCACACCTTCATTTCGCGAAAACCTCCCGACACGAGAAACTTTCCGTCCGGTGAGAACGCCAGCGACTGCACTTGGTCCGCATGCGCTTCGCCACGAAAGACCTGCACGCCCGTCGTGGTGTCATAGACGAACACCTGATTCCCTCGGGAGCACGCGACAAGCCGCCCGTCTTGCGTGGTCGCAACCGCCAAAATCGCCCGTAAATGCGCAGGCAACGGCTGCCATTTCAACTCGCGCACAAACGCGCGCCCCTCCTTGGCCCCATCATCAATCCAGCGTTTTAGGACACCTAACTGCTCAGGCGTGAGGTTCTTCGCCTTGACCTTGTTATCCTTCGGCGGCATCGCCGTGTCCTCCTCCTCGTGATTGGAGACCTTCAAAAGCAAACTCTCCGACGCCTTGCCCGGCACTACGGAAGTCCCTGAATCACCGCCCTTCAAAATATCCCTGGGGGTCTCGAGATTAAGTCCCGCTTTTCGCGTGCTCTTCGAGTGACACGAGATGCAGTTGTCGCTCAAAAACGGGAGCACATCCGCGTTGAAATCGACCGTCTTCCCAGCCGGCAAATCTTTCACCGGTATCGTAGCTGCCAAACCGGTCAACGGCATGGTCACCACCATCGCAGGAATCAAATAACGTCTCATCGTCTTCATCGGTTGATCAGTTTTCACCTTCGCCAAGTCTCTCATTATTGCAGCCCTCACTTCGCAGCGGGCTTCGCGTCCGCAGGCTTCACCGGAGCCTTCACCTCGAACGAAACAGCCGGCGAATAGGCCGTCGTCACCACATCCTTACCCGCCACCTTGCCCTTGCCCTGCGCAGTGAAAAACGCGACATGCTTCCCAGCCCCCACCTTGAGTGCCGCAAGATCCAACACCACCTTCAGCGTGGCCGTTTTCACATCCGCATCCACCTCCTTAAAAGTCTCCGCACCAACAAATCCACCCGCTTTCACTTTCAACACCTCCTTAAACTCAGGCGCTCGGTCGATTTTCAGTGGCACCTCCAACTTGGCTCCAACCGCGGCCTCCAACGGACCAACCGCTTCAACCGCCAACTTCAACGGCGCAGCCAAACTCGAAACCCCCACTGGGACTCCCTCCCCACGCGCAAGACGTGCTGACGGAGTGTCATTGTTCGTGTCCGCTACCGGCCAACTCACGGTCGCCCCGCGAGCCACGCGCTCCACACCCGCGGCCGTCTTCCCCGTAATCTTCACAAGCGCCATCCCTTTGGCTGCATCAGGAGCCGCCCGCAACAAAAGATGGCCGTCATTCTTGCCCGCAGGAATGGTCGTCGCCTCCGCCGTCACGCCCGCAGGCAACCCCGATGCGGACAACTCAATCGCCTCGTTCAACCCTCCTGAACGCATCGCAACCACCCGCAGCGGGGTAACCCCGCCAGGTCGAACCGACACCCCCTTTGGCGACACGGCCCGATCATTCGGATTCTCCGGAGGAGGTTCCGTCACGGCAACCAACGCAAAATCGGGGCGCTCTCGGCGTAAAACCACCACAAACGGCGAACCCATTCCCGGGCGCGCCGCACCGCTCAAGTCCGTCACCCGAAACACGTAACGCCCATCCTCCTTTGCCTCAAATCGCAGCGTGGGGTCGTTGTGAAGCGTACTCAACTTCGGCCCACCAGCGTTCAAGTCCGGCCCGTAACCCTCAGCTAAGTGGTTCCCCGCCTTTTCAACCCGAAGATAAGGATTCGGTTCCGCAACACCGAGGCGATGCGCGAACACTTCAGCCACCACTGCCTCCCCTTTCTTTAAATCCACGCCGAACGCATTCCCTCCAAAACCTTTAGCGAACAAGCCCGACACCGCTCCCGGAATCTTAACCTCGGGGGGCTCCGCAAGCGGGTCACCAGATAACGCAACGACGCTCCCTTCCACAGGCACCAACGGGACAGGATTCGACACGCCACTCGCCCCACGAACACGATGGTAAAATACAGGCGCAGACACGCCTGCCGGCGCGCTCACGCCATCCGCCATGATTCCACCCGTCGGAACCTCCACCTCTGCCTCAACTTGTTCCAACGCCTTTCCATCCCCGCCTTTCATCGCAGAGGGCTTAGATCCCAGCAACCCGCGACCAAATAAAGTAACCTTTGATTTGCCCCCCTGAGGGACTGCCGCCGGCACAACCGCCTCCAAAATCGGCGACTCATCAACGGACAACCGATAAGAGAAATCCGCACCGCCCCCAAACGTCAGGTCGTGCACCGAAATCAAAAACTTCCCGTCTGACGGAGCTTCAAAACTCAGGGCCGCACGCCGACCGTTAGAAACCAACTTTCTCCCAGACTCGTCCAACACCGAGAAAACGGGGCTCAACTTGGAATCAATTTCCTTCGCTAGGCAGCGAATCGTCATCCGTTTGCCCTTCTTCAACTCGACCCGGTAATGATCGCGCGAGGCAGCAACAACCGTCCCAAAAACCGCTGAACCCACCGGTAAATCCATCGGCTTGGCCACGGTGCACTCTCCTGACTTTCGGAGCACATCGTGGCGATCCACCACAAAGCCCTTCGGATTCGAAACCCCGTTGTTCCCCGGAATCCGCAAATCATACACCCCCTCCGGCACGCCCGACTCTACCTTCACCGCAAACACCTTATCTTTGACCAACTTCCCAGTAATCCCCGGGTGCGACGCCCAAACGGTCTCCGCTCCGTCCAAATCAGCGCCAGCAAGCGTTACCTCAATCTCGCCACCAGGCTTGCTTCCCGCAGGAAAAACGGAATCCAACCGCGTCAACGGAAGATCCACCGCTCCCGCAGTCACAAAAAAGAATCCCATGACGACCGTCGACAAGACGGTCCCAACGCTTGGAGAACGTAAAGTGCTCCGGGGGGACAGGACTAACATGATCAGTGGTTGAACAGGAACTCCTTGGAGTTCAATAGCGTCCAAAGAAGGTCTTCATACGCCTGACGCTTGATTTTCGCCACGTCGGCAGGTTGCCCGTCCACCGCTGGACGAGGTTTCGTAATGTGCTTGAGGGCCAACTCGACTTCGTTCTGCTGCGGAGCACGCGACAGGGAGGTCAGGTACATCTCCTCCACCGCCTTCGCGTCACCTTGCTGATTCTGCGCAAACTTGGCTGCAGCACCCGCATCCGCTGACAACCGCTCCTGCAAATCTTTCGCGTTAATCAAGTGAAGCGCCTGTGCAAGGCTCGCGTCCTGAGTCCGCTCGCACTCGCAGGCGCTCGAAGATTCCGGACGACCAAACACCGTCAAAAAGTAACTCGACGCGTTGTAGCTGTTGTCCGGCAACGCGATGGCGCGCGTGCCCGTCGGCATTCCGTTGAACGTTCCAGCAACCTTGGTCACCTTCCCAATCGCGTCATACAAAACCTCCGCTGGCAGCCGCTTCGGATAATACCGAGAGAAACCCTGCCGATCCGACGCATTGTGAGCGTTCGGAATCGCGCTCCGCTGGTACGTCTCCGACTGCACCATCTCGCGAATCAATGCCTTCTGATCGAATCCGCTCGAAACAAACTTCTTCGCCAACAGGTCCAGTAACTCGGGGTTCGACGGTGGATTCGTGTCCCGCATGTCATCCTCAGGTTCAACAATCCCGCGATTGAAGAAGTGCTTCCAATACCGATTGGCCAATGTCCGCGCAAAGAAGGGGTTTTCGGGCGAACTCATCCAGTCCGCCAAAACCAAACGCGGATCCATTTCAGGCGCAATCTTCAGTTCGCCTGAACCGAGTGCCGCAGGTTTCAACGGTTGCTTGGTCTTCTTGTTCACCGCCGTCGCCTCGCCCCGCTTGTGCATCACCAAATCCGTACCCTTTCTCCCAACCTGAGTGAAAAACGCAGAGAAACTGTAGTAGTCCGCCTGGCTCCACTTCTCGAACGGATGATGGTGGCACTGCGCACACTGCAACCGCGTCCCAAGGAACAACTGAGCCACATCCTCTAACTGCTGCTGCGGCTCTTTCACCTGCTTGTACCACGCCACCGGAGGATTCTCCGTCGGAGTCCCGCTCGCAGCCAGAACCTCGCGCACCATGACATCAAACGGCTTGTTCGCCTTAAACGAATCAATCAACCACCCGTGAAACGCAAAGTTCACCGGCGCGTCTTTCGGCGTGTTCCGTTTGTTCCTCAACAACGAGCTCCACTTCCCCGCAAAATACTCCGCAAACTCGTCACTCTCCAAAAGACGGTCAATCAAGACGTCGCGCTTCGCTGGATTCGAATCCGCAGCAAACGCCTTCACCTCCTCCGCATCCGGCAACCGACCCGCGATATCCAGACTCACCCGACGCATGAACGTCGCATCGTCCGCTCGATCGGACGGAGGAACCCCCATCGCCTTCAACTTCGCAAACACCGCACGATCAATGTCATTCCGTGGATTTGGCAGACGCTCGACCGGCGCGCCCAACGGAATCGTCGCGCGGAACACGGTCGCCTTCCCTTGGTACCGCACCATCACCGCAACATCCCCCGGCAAGTCCGCCAACACGACATTCCCATCGTCATCGACATTCGCCATTGCCTTCTCATTCGCCTCATACAGCGCACTACGCGTGACATCTTCCACACTCCCGTCCGTGTACTTCGCTAGCACCGACAGCTGCTGACTCGCCTTCATCCCCATCACACGCGCCTTCGGGAACACCTCAATCTCAGCCAACTTCGGATCTGTCGGATTCCCAAACGGCATCCCTTGCTGAATCCAACGCACCACCAGTCGGTAGTCGTCGGAATCCACACTCATTCGTTTACCACCACCATGCGGAGAACTCCCCACGCCCTTGGTCAGCAAAAGGCTGTTTTCTGGCGACGCAGGAAACAAACGCCGTCCGCGAGCCTCCTTCACCAAATGCTCGTAATCCTCCTCCGGCTCAAATCCCAGCAACGACAAACGGAACCCATTCTGCCCACCCGACTTCCCATGACACCCCCCAGAGTTGCACGACCCCTTGGTGAAAACCGGCACAATGCGATTCGTAAAGTTTATCGGCGCAGCATCCTTCGCTTTTTCCACCAACACCTTCAACTCAGCCTGCAACCCACTTTTCGCATCCTTCGCCCGAATCGTCGCCGAGCCATCCCCCTTAACTGACACGCGTCCCGTTCCGTCAATCGCGACAACCCCCTCCGGCTGGGCCGTCAACTCCACAGACCGCGTCGCGTCAACCGGATCAGCATTCGGATACTTCAACGCAACATTCAGCTGTCGAACTGCATCCGCGCCAGACAGCCTGAGGGTGCCATCGTTGATACGCCCCATCGGACCAAACTCAAACATCAACGCCTCCGGCTGCGTGGCCGCAAACGCGGCCACTCCAGAGAAGGCCACATAGGCCGACAAACTCAACGCTGCGAGACCACGTCTCACCGGTCTACCAATCGTTCCAAGGGGCGTTTTCATTTCGTTCAAATCAAGTGTTTCACAAAATCTCTTTCATCGGCTGCCACCCATCCACCAAGTACTGCGGACGACCCGCCAAATCCGGCAGCGTCGTTTGGGCCAAATCAATGCCCAGCCACGAGTACAAGGTCGCAAACACCTCCCCAAAATGCACCGCTCGGTCCACTGGTTCACCACCGAGTCGATCTGTCGAGCCAATCACCTGTCCCGTCTTAAACCCACCACCTGCCAACACCGCGCACCCCACTCGAGGCCAGTGATCCCGCCCACCCGTCGCATTAATCAGCGGCGTGCGACCAAACTCCCCCCACGCCACCACCGCAACATCCTTGTCCAAACCGCGCTCATGCAAATCTTCCACCAACGCAGACAACCCTTGGTCAAACCACGGCAAGTGCGTCAGCAACTCAGAATGATTCCGGTCATGCAAATCCCAGCGCCCGTAGTTCATCGTCACCACACGCGCGCCCGCCTCCACCAAACGACGGGCAACCAAGAAGTGCTCGTTATTCCGCGGAGCACCGTCCCCGTAGTTTTTCGTGTCCCCTTTTCCATACCGCTCACGCGTGCGCTCACTCTCCTTGGACAAATCCAGTGCCTCCAAAAGCCTGCTCGACGTCAAAACATCGAAAGCCTGCTGATTAAAGACGTCCAACCCCTCCATCAACCCGCTACGATCCATGTCGCGCCGCAACCGGTCAAAAGCCCCAAGCAATGAACGCCGATCATCTAACCGATCACTCGTGATTCCGTTCAACCGCAAATCCCCCATCCCATCCCCGTTCGGACGAAACGCTGAGCAAGACGGCCCAAGAAAACCCGGATGCCCCGGCGACCCATAAGGCGGATGCCCAGCCCTCGGCGCCAAACCAACAAAGGGCGGTACCTGCCCCCTCTCGCGCTCAATCATCCGCGACATCACCGCCCCTAGCGACGGCCAACCTCCCGGCGGCACCGGCACACCACGCGCACTTCGCCCCGTGTAACAAATGTGAGAGTCATGGTCCCCCGTCACCGACCCCCACATGGATCGAATCGGCACCAGCTTATCCATGATTTTTGCCGAATACGGCATGTGCTCAGAGATTTGGATGCCAGGAACATTCGTCGAAATCGGCTTGTACGGACCTCGATACTCCAAAGGAGCATCCATTTTCAAATCAAATAGATCCTGATGCGGCGGAGCGCCCGCCATGTAAATCATGATGATCGACTTGGCAGACCGACCAACCCCGGACAAAGCCTCCGCTTGGAGAATCTGCGAAAGCCCGAGCCCACCCATACCCAGCCCGCCGAGGCGGAGAAAGTCACGCCGAGAAACCCCGTCGCACAACGCACCCCCAGAGGCTCCAGGAATCGTAATCATAACAAAACTAGACTAGCTCCTTCAGCGGCGCACACCCCGGTTCGACCAAGTACTGCGGACGCCCCGCCAAGTCGTTCACCGTGTACTTCAAAGGGTCAATCCCAAGGTGATGGTACAAGGTCGAGAAGACTTCCCCAAACTTCACCGGCCGATCAACTGGTTCCCCGCCCAAACGATCGGTCGAGCCAATCACCTGACCGTGGCGCATCGATCCGCCAGCCAGCAATGCGCAAGAAACCCTCGGCCAATGATCACGCCCACCCGCCTTGTTGATAATCGGCGTGCGCCCAAACTCGCCCCACACCACAACCGCCACATCCTTCTCCAGACCGCGATCTCGCAAGTCGTCCAGCAGCGCCGAGAGACCCTGATCCAACAACGGCAAGTCCTGACGCAAAGCCCCGAAGTTGTCCCCATGGTGGTCCCAACGACTGAACGCCACCGTGACCACACGCGCTCCCGCCTCCACAAGGCGCCGCGCCGCAAGGAAATGCGTCATGAGCTTCGGTCCACCATCGTCACGGTTCTTGGCATCCCCCTTTCCGTAACGCTCCAAAAGCGTCGCTTTTTCCTTCGAAACATCGAGAGCCTCAACCAGTTTATTTGAGGTCAGAACGCCAAATGCCTGCTGATTAAAGGCATCCAAACCGCCCATCAACCCCGACGAATCTACGTCACGCCGGAAGCTGTCAAACGACTCCAGCAGCGCCCGACGGTCGGACAAACGCTCCAGCGTGAGCCCGTTCAGCACCATGTCGTCTCCAGCACCTCCCTTGTTCGGCTGAAACGGGGCGTGGCGCACGCCAAGAAAGCCTGGCTCACCGCAGCGAGCCCATGGCATGTGCCCCATTTTCGGTGCCAACCCCACAAAGGACGGAACCGCCGCATCACGCTGACCCTGCAAACTCGAAACCACCGACCCAAACGCCGGCCAACCGCCCTGCGGTTGATTCGCAAAGGGACGCCCCGTCAGGCACTGGAAAGCGTCATGCCGAGAATCACAATCCGCCATCGAGCGAATCACCGTGCAGCGATCCATCCGCTTGGCCATTAACGGCAAGTGCTCCGTGATTTGCAAACCGTCGACGTTTGTGCCGATGGGCTTGAACTCCCCGCGCACCTCACTCGGCGCATCCATCTTTAAATCAAACATATCCTGATGGCTCGGCCCACCAGGCAGGAAAATCATAATCACTGATTTTGCGCCGCTGACTTGCGGAGACGAAACCCCCTCCCCACCCGCCTGAGCGGCCAGCACCTGAGGCAAACTAGCCCCACCAAGTGCTAACCCTCCAATGCGGAGGAAGTCTCGACGGAGAACGCCGTCACACAAACGGCCAGAGCGACTGCTGGGGATGGTGAGCATAGGATTTGTATACCGTTTTCTAGCAACGCACGGGCCATCCCGCCGTTCATCTAGGACAATCCCCTAAGACACCGTTTATTTGCCGCACAGACCAGTCGCAGGCACCGCTTTGCGCTCGTAATGAGACCTTTTTACGGCGTCCTCTTCAAACTAACCGTACGCCCAACCGCCCTTATCACTCGATGCAGTTGCCTCCAAACGCCGTCGCAACCAGTCCTCCACCCCAAAACGCATCCTCATCGTGAAAGGAGTCGTAATCTGATACGGCGACCGCCCACCAATCCAACCACTGTGGGAGCGCGACCGCGCTGCGCCCCGCTTGAGGGTGAATCCTAGGCAGACGTTTTTCCCGACCCTCCCAAATCAGAAAAAATCTCTCCCCGAGCTGATTTTTTTAAGCATTCATGGAAGCGCGAGTCACTTGTCGCACGCGGATTCAGAGATTGTGGACTGCATCTAGTACAAACCGCTCGGCTCGCGTCATATCCCTCACCCCAAAGCGTCGCCCTCGGCTGGTAAAGGGCGCCTTCGTGGCTACCGAGTTCGCGAGACACGCATTCATCCTCCCCCTCTTCCCTCGTGTTCTTTGCCACCTTCTCCCCTCTTTTTATCTCCCCCCCTTCGTGCCTTCGTGTCTTCGTGTGAA
>JACCDK010766504.1_pt1 | contig 12766 bp, 13 predicted proteins | sample 7445871 | NCBI WGS metagenome assembly JACCDK01 (sample SAMN15323436, study PRJNA562643) | freshwater metagenome | isolation source: river surface water | place: USA:Blue River Watershed | collected 2017-08-15
CAGAAACGGTCTGCAGGGCCGCATCGAAGCGATTGAGCATCCGATCGACGATCAGGGCCTCGAGCCGATCAGGTTCATACTTTTCGACGTGCCAGCCGTCTTTTTCGGAGAGCGTAACCGCCAGTGCCGCGGCATAGTCCAGCAGCTGTCCACGGTCGCGCCCAACCATCGCCACATGGAGGCGATCGAGAGACAAGGATTCGCGAACGATGGAAAAGTGCTCCCTGTCCGCCGGACGTATCGGGCTTGGCATGCGGAACAGTATACTAAAGTATTACTTGGCTTCGGCATCGAATTTGGACGTTATCTTTTTAATTCGACAACAAGGCGCTCGCGATCAGACAATCTCCGAACTGCGCTTCGTTTGCGGTTGGCGTGTTACTGCATGGCGTGCCATGTAACCGCTATGGTCAGCAAGGCTAGCGGTCCGGGTCACCGAAGACCTGCTCGACTACCACTCGAACCGAGTCCACCGCATCTCTCACCCAAATCTCGCCATCCTGAATCGTCACTTGCAGTTGCATGGTCCGCTGACACAGCGGCTCGAGTGCTTTGGCGACTTCCGGGTCAATCTGAAATACCTGCAGATTGCTGGCGCGAGAAACTTTGGATTGCGTTTGTTTCCACCAGATCGGTCCCGTGCTTGCATACAGGTAGACCTGAACTCGGGATGATTTTCCGCAGGCTTTCAGGATACGGCGCTCCTCAGGCTGTCCGACCTCTATCCATTGTTCAATGGCGCCCGTCAGATCTTTTTGCCAGAGATCAGGTTCATCGGTGTCGGAAATGCCTTTGCCAAATTCCAGCGATGCATGCGCATTTAATGCAAAGACCAGTACCCGAATCATCATTCGTTGCAGGGTCTCTGACGGGTGGCAGGCAATACTGAGCTGATGATCAGCATAGTAGTGGCTGTCCATGTTGGCGATCTGCAGACTTGCTTTGTAGATGGTGGATTTCAGGGCCATGAGGATGCGGATTAAAAATAGACTGAAGGGCTCCAAGGCGGAAAAGACAGCACGGAAGCCATACGAGGCGCACTTTACCGGCGGGACCCGATCATAGCACTCGGAACCCACCGGATTGGGCCCGCAGCCATCACGAAGCATTACTCTGGTTGGCGTCTTGCGTGCACTCGTCTGAGGGCCATCAGGTCTCTGGCGTATACAATGTCGCTTCAATTTTTGAGAAATCATGATCGAACACAACCACGAATGGGATGCGGGCGAGTTGGGCTGTGGCGAACTGGTGCTGGGTGTTCGCAAGCGATTACGCGCCCATCCAGGTCAGGTTCTCAGGCTGATTGCTCTCGATACCGGCGCCGCGGTTGACTTGCAAGCCTTCTGCAACATGACAGGGGACGTTTTGGTCGCCGTGGACCCGATCACCAAGACTTACTGGTTACGCGGTAGAGAAAAATAGTTTTTTTAACGATTCAATCTCAAAGGAGCACATCATGGCGGGCAAATTCTGTATCAATCTCACCTGCAGCACCGACAACACCGATCGTGCCACGGTCGCTTTTGTGGTGGCCAACGCAGCGGTCGCCTCTGACAAGGACACACTGGTGTTCCTGTCCATTGAGGCAGTGCGTCTATCGCAAAAGGGCGTTGCCGAAACCATCCACGAAGAGGGTTTCGCACCGCTCAAAGACTTGATGAATAGCTTCCTTGAAGCGGGCGGAAAGATTTTTGTCTGTTCACCTTGCTTCAAGAAACGCAAACTCGATGAAAACAATCTGGTCGACGGCGCGCTGATCGTGGGTGGCGCCAAGCTGGTCGAATTCATGGCCGATGGCTGCCCTAGTCTGAGTTATTAATTGACATAGCCTGTCTCGTCAGGGTGCTGAATGCATGGTGGCGCTTTGCCACCGACCTGACGAAACAGCCGCTCAGTTTTCAAAGTCCTTCGCATGCAAGCAATTCAAACCCATCTTCATCAACCCGACATCAGCTTTGACGGCGGTGATCTCGATTGCGGCAATGGCTTGCTGCTATTGATTCGCAAACACATCGATCCTCTGCCCAGAGGCGGTTTACTTGAGATACGCTCGTCCGAGATTTCGGTCGAGGAGGATCTGCCCGCATGGTGCCGCCTGACGGGTAATGAACTCCTCTCCTGGACTAAGCAAGACCGACAGCGCAGCTTTCTGGTCGCCAAAGGTAAATTTTCCGAACGTGTGAGCGCGCCGGCCGCCGCATCCGTATCGGGTGCATCAGCCGCGGTATTGGCGAGCGCGCCGGTCAAGGTGGTTATTCCCACGCACTTGCCCTCGCCAAGCGTCGCACCGGCGATTGCACCCTTGTCGGTGATGGGCATAGGCAGCTGGCCGCGTCCTCGCTGGATGCTGCAAGCCATGCATGATCATATGGAGGGGCGTCTTGAGGATGCTGCCTTTCAGGCGACCGCCGATGATGCTGTCCGACTGTCTGTCGCAGCACAATTGCGTGCCGGTGTGGATGTGATTACGGATGGTGAACAACGTCGCGACAGCTATGCCAGTTTCGTTGGCGGTATTCTCGACAACTGTCAGCTGATTCCGCTGACGGATCTGCTGCCGCTGGTCGATGATCCCGAAGAATTCGCGCGCGAGCTGCGGGCACTGGATGTGCCGGCGGCTGAAGTCAGACATCCGGCCGTGTTCGGTCCTCTGGGGCGCAGCAAGCCCTTGTCCGTGCATGAAATGGATTTCGTCAGAACGCTGACCAACAAGCCGGTCAAGGTGGCGCTTCCCGGACCGTATCTGCTGACACGTACGATGTGGCTGGAATGTATCTCTGATCGCGCTTATCAAGACCGCGAAGCACTGGCAAGCGATGTGGTTCGCGTGCTGCGCGAAGAGCTGGCCTATCTTCTGGCTGCGGGTGTTGCGCTGGTTCAGTTCGACGAGCCTGTACTGTCCGAAGTGGTTTTCTCAGGTTCAGTTTCCAAGCGCAGTTTCATGTGCGGTGCGCTTTCTGAAAAAAATGAGATACCGGCTGAACTGAGTTTTGCGCGTGAGCTGATCAACGCCGTGGTCGCAGGTTTTCCGCGCGAGCGCATTGCGCTCCACATGTGCCGCGGCAACTGGACGCCTGACGAAGGTGCTGCGCTGTCAGGGGATTACACGCCACTGATCGATACACTCTCCGGTCTTGAGGTGGGTAGCTTACTGCTCGAATTGTGTACGCCTCGCGCGGGTGAGATGGAAATTTTACGTGCCATCCCGGACGATGTTCGTATTGGTGTGGGTATCTGCAACCAGAAACATGCGCACATCGAAAGTCTGGAGGAGGTACTGAAAAAGGGCGAGCGTGCGATTCAGCTTTTTGGAAAAGAGCGCGTGCTGTTTACACCCGACTGCGGCTTCGCGACCTTTGCTGACAATCCGCTAGCCTCCGAAAAGATCGCAGAGCAGAAGCTTGGCGTCATTGCCGCTGCCAGCGCTATTTTGCGGCAGCGGCACGGATTGTCAGGCTGAGAAAGTACCCGGCCACTCCGCTGGTGTTTATAACTTTGCGTTGCTGGTCATCGGTATGCCCACCACATAGTTAATCTCTTTGGAGGGTTCCTTGCCGAGGTAAGTCATGCGTTGGGCTTCTTCGGCCGTATAGACTTTGCCTTTGATCACGGGTTTGCCATCCAGACGCAAATCTTTTAAAGCCGGTGCTCCGGAACCGAATTTGAATGCCTTGACTTGCTCCTGAAGCGAAAAACCGACCTGTCCCGGCTGAAACTTCAATCGTCCCCGATGCACACGTATTTTTCCATTCACATCGGCCGGCCCTGAATCAATCCAACTGGACCCGATATTCATGAATGCCAAGACGGCAAGCGCTTTATCCGCAGATGCCTGTTCCAGAGAAATTTTTTTCCCTTTCATATGGAATTCATTGAATTTTTCCTCAGGTATGCCTGCGAATGCCTTCATTTTTTCAAATACTGTTGGTAAAAGAGGTGCATGCGTGGTGGTCATACCGAACATGCGCGCCAGCGTTTTATGGGTGACGTTAAAGCAGGTTTCTTTGTGAATGTTTTGGGGTATGGTCGATTTTTCAGCCGGCGCCCAGTCTTCTGTTGCTCCGTAGCTGACTTCATGATCTTTGAAAAGCCGGGTATAAGGTGCCAGTATTTCGGGAAAAGGTACGGGGAAGACATTGACTGACGGAAGGCCAAACAGTTTCATGCCTTCGATCACCGGGGCGATTTTTGTTGGGTAGTGTTTTGCCGTGTCGAAGGTATCGAAAATGCGTCCGGTATACACATGGCCGCTCTGCGCTGTGGGAGCCATACTCTCCTGATGAGAAACATCCATATGCAATTCGCCTGCCTCATTGCGCCACAATGAACCAACAGCAATATGACCCACCTCTCCATACGTTGCAGGAAAACGGAAAACCAGTGCCATGCCCTTATCCGTCGGCCCCATCGTGGCAACCTTTTGATTAACGACCTGCATGAGTTCTTCGATGAACCGATTGCCTTCAGGCTTGCCGGCAAACAGAGCAAAGCCGGGCGATCTGAAAATTGCTTGTGACAGCTCTTGCTTTTCGGTTACGCCGAGAGGACGGCTGGTCACTGTGTGTATTTGGGTCTCGACAGGTAGCCTGTTTTGTATGTCTTGCCAGCCTTGCTCTTCATCGGGTGAAATAAAATTTTCATCAAACGCGGAACGAACTGCGCTTCTCGTGCCGGGGTCGGAGGATTTTGCATGAAACAAGGCGTTGTAGTGATTGACTGCCTTTTCAGCTTCAGGCGATAGGATACCCAGTTGGGTTTGATACATTTTATTTTTTTCACTGTCTAATGCAATTCGCGCTTTTTCTTCAGCTCTGGCGAGTCGCGCAGAAAACTTTTTTTGCTCAAATGGCTTTTCTTTGGCTGGCTGAATAGTCGCATTTTCTTCGGATGGTTTTTCGCTACCGGCTACCGTCTGCTTACTGCCAGGTAGGTGGGCAGGTGAAAATGGCTTTTCCGAACTGGGCGTCACTGACGGACGGCTTGTTTTTATTGCGGCATCATTTATTTTTTCTTTTTCAGAATTGATCGCATTATTTCTTTGTGTGCTATCGATATGCATGATGGCCTCCTTGTTTTTTACTGCATTAATGAATTCTCCAGGCGAGTTTTTGCGACATGAACAAGATGCTTTATTTCTTCGAGAAAAATAGCGCCACTAATTTCATCCGAAAGTAATTTTTGGCTTCGGTACACAATGCTTCCGGTAACAGGATGCAAGCCGAAATAGCCATGGTCATCGAAGTTGAGTGGAGTGTTTTCTTCCAGCAATATTCGATAAAGATCAGGCCGCTCCCAATGACCCAAATCGATATAGACGTGAAGTAATTCCGGCGTTTCTGAGTTGTTATGGATTAGTCCGACCAGCGTCTCGCCGATGGAGATATGCATGTCCTCGTGTGCTGCCCAGGTCTGCATACCTGTAGCGGCGCACCATTCGCGAATGACTCTCGAATAATTCTCGCTACTCACTCATCACCTCCTTGCCTTGTACTGACCGCTTTGGCTAGGCATTGAGTAACGGGAATGTTGAATAAATTCAATTCATTGGAATTTTTTTTCGAAGATCGGACGGACGAGATAGTTTGCTGCAAGAAAAGTAGGGTGCAGACTGCCCAATCAAGCGCTGAGTCGAGACTGACAGGGCTGGGTGGGTGATGCGAATTTTGGTTGAGTTGCTGCTTCTATGCCTGCCATTCAAGGCAGGCTTTCGGGACGAATCCAATTAGTCAGGTTTTTCTGCATTGCTTTTCGGTGGTAGGCCTCGAATTGATCCAAAGCGCCGATTCTGCAGAGAAAGGTCTCCATGCGAATGCAGCGCATCCGCCGAGATCGTTGCCTGCACGGTGACCTTGCCGACGCAATCCTTAATGCAGTCGGTATTCGCTACATCGGACTTACCTTTGAGTGTGGCTAAGCCGTGGTCCCGTTGCATTCCATTCCGGTTCGGCATGCGATCCTGAGTTGCCTTGATATTGTCGTCTGACAAGCTGAAGTCCTCCGGCACAATCTCGGCCAGATTCAGGATGTAGGCTGTTACTGCATAAGTCTCATCCACCGACAATGATTTGGGTGCATTCCACGGCATGGCCCGGTATAGGTAATCCCACAACGTACTTAGCGTGGGTACTTTCATGATGGTTGATCGGAGTACCGTATTCGGATTGGACAGGGCAGCGACTCGCCCGGTGCGTATGTCGTCAGCAGTGGTGCCACCGATAATGGGTGCCGACATCTGAGTCAGTTCGCCAAAAGTGCCATGACATGACGCGCACTTCGCATCCCAAACTTGCTGACCCCGCAGCACGGTGCCTTTGCCTTTGGGGAGACCTGTGAAGTCGGGCCGCACATCGATATTCCAGACTTGAATTTCTTGGAGAGTGGCGCTGCGACCGACGCCAGGATAGTTCGGGTCACCTGCCTGCGCAAAGTTCATGCATGCGCAGAACAGCAAGCACAGCATGCCAACCTTAATAAGCCTGGACATTCAGTACCTCACCGGATGCATTGATTTGCCAGGATTGAATGGCGTTATTGTGATACGTGGATCTGCCGCCCCGGACTTTACGCAGCTGCTCAATACCGGGTTGCACATAGCCCGTCTCGTCTACAGCTCGTGATTGGAGAATCGCCTCCCCGCCATCCCAAATCCAGTCGATATTGAAACGGGTGAGCGCTTTGTTTTGTATCGGCCCCTCTAGTTTAGCGCTGCGCCAATTGCGTCCTCCGTCGACAGACACATCTACTTTTTTGATCTTGCCTCGGCCCGACCAGGCGAGGCCGGTGATGTTGAACATGCCCTTGCTCAGTAACTGCTGACCGCCGGAGGGCGAGGTAATTACGGATTTGCATTCCTGGATCGAGGTGTACTGCCGATGACTCCCGTCAGGCATCAGGTCGATGTATTGAATCGATTCATCCTTGGTGCCCCAGGGCTGATCGCCGACTTTGATGCGCCGTAGCCATTTGACCCATGAGACACCTTGCATGCCAGGTACGACCAATCGCAATGGATAACCATTTTCCGGGCGCAGCATCTCCCCATTCATACCCCAGGCAACCAGTACATCATCAAGCGCGTGCTCGATAGGAATCGTGCGCGTCAGGCTGGCGCCATCGGCACCTTCAGCGAGAATAAAACGCGATTGCTGTTTGTCATAGCCGCAGTAATCCAGCAGCACTGACAGCGGGACACCCGTGAATTCGCAGCAGGACAGCATGCCATGTGTGTACTGCACCGTTGGCACCGAGGGTTGCCCCCATTCCATCGCGGTATTCGCGCCGCACTCCAGAAAGTGAATGCGCGAGACTGACGGCAGTCGCATCAGATCATCCAGCGTGAAGATCATCGCTCTCTTGACCAGACCATGAATCATCAGCCTATGCGTCTCGGGCGCGATGTCGTGCCAGCCTTGGTGGTGCCTTTCAAAATGCAAGCCATTCGGCGTGATGATGCCAAACAGCGCCTGCAAGGGTGTGAACGAGACAGACGATTCCTGCGTTCTGGTCAGGCCCGGTGATGCGCGTTTGAGAATGTTGTTCTCATGTCGCGAGGGTTGCCCATAGCCGGCCTGAGTAACCGGTTTACCCAGCGTTATCGAATGTGACGGCAGTACGAGAATATTTGGATCGCCTGCTGATGAGTTTTCACTGCCTGCAGTGTGTACCTCACTGGCATAGCTCAAGGAGGTCGAAGCCAACGCAGAAGCAGCCGAGGCCATCAAAAAACTTTGTCGCAAAAACTGGCGACGCTGCTCATCGAGTCCTTGTTCATGGATCTCGCACAGGAGCTGCGGATCTAGAAAATTTTCAGGTGCTTTTCTGAGTTGTCCGTAGCGCTTTGTTTCTGCGGTCATACGATCATTTCCTCACCGTTTTTCTATGCGTTCGCGGGCAGGATGACAGCTTAAGGCTTCACAAAGCGCAGCGTCATTCGGTCTGACTCACCAATGGCGCGATATTTGGGTTTGTCACTCTCGGCAACACCGCGCAGATTAGGCGGCAAGTTCCATACACCACCGGGATGGTCTTTGGTATCGAGCGCGTTGCTGTTGATCTCCGAGCTGCGATCAAGTTTGAAGCCAGCAGCAGTAGCGGCCTCGATCACGAATTGCTCGGTCATGTAACCCGATTCGATTTGTTTGGACAGTGGTGTATCTGGTTTTGCCCGATGTTCAACGACGCCGAGCACACCGCCTGGTTTCAAGGCCTGAAAAAAACCGTTGAACATCGACTGCGTACTTCCCGCTTTGGCCCAGTTATGCACATTCCGAAAAGTCACTACCAGGTCAGCGGTACCTTCCGGAGCGAACACAGGTGCAGCGGCTTCGTAAGTCTGGATCGTTGGCTCGCCGTAAAGCTTGGGAGCACTTTTCAGCATTTGGCGGTAGGCGGTATCTCTCCGTTTCATCGCTTCAGGCATATCGTCGGTGACGATCGGCACGGCCGCATAATACCGACCTTGTTGTTTTAGCAGTGGCCCAATGATTTCGGTGTACCAGCCATTCGCAGGAGAGATTTCAACCACGGTCATGTCAGGCTTCAGGCCGAAGAAAAGCAGGGTTTCTTTCGGATGGCGATATTGATCGCGTGCGCGGTTGGTATCGGAGCGGTGAGGGCCCTGAATGACGGTGTCCAGTAAACCCTGAACATCATGAGCGTGTGCGGTTCTGGCAGAGTAGGGGGCTAACCCGGTGGCGATGAGTATTGCCATTGTCAGACAGGCTATCGCCAGACTTGTTTTTTTGTTCATGATTGGGTCCCAGTAAAACGTCCAGTGTGCCAGATTCCGCTGCCTCCATCACGGCCCGATCTGCTGCGGGAAGCGCGCAGCGGTTCATTCTGAAGATCCGGTTCAACCTTGCACCGCATGCCGGGCGCAGCGGGCTCAAGGTCGAACTGAAAAATGCGGTTGTCGCCACCTTCTGCGACAATAGACCTGTTTTAATTTCAATGAGCCTGACCACCATGAAAAAGTGGCTTGTCCTGTGTGCCTGTTTCATCGCAATGCCCGCCTTTGCGGAAAATTGGGTTCGATATGCGGAAGTGAATGAGGTCAGTCGGTACTATGACAAATTACGCATGGTGAACATGAGTGGCAATGCCTTCATCTGGGATTTGCATGACCTTCGAACGCCAATGGTTGACGCATCGGGCAAGTCCTATCAATCGGTGCTCTATCCCACCGAATTCAGCTGCCGTAAGCATCAGCGTCGAATTTTGAGTACCCACAAAATGTCAGACAGTATGGGCGCGGGAACGCTGATAACGGAGCAGAACATGGTGGGTAACTGGGTTGATGTCGTGCCACACACCCCCGATGACCATTTGATGAGAGCTGTATGCGAAAGCCAATAAACGTAGTTCACTGTCCTGAAAGTTTCAATCTATTCCAATGACTGCTTACCCACTGACCGCCCTCATTACGCTGCTGACCGTTTTGCTGATGTTTGTTACTTCCGTCATCGTTGGCAAAGCGCGCGTTAAATACGAAATCATGGCACCCGCGACTTCGGGGCACGAGATATTCGATCGCGCCTACCGGGTGCAGATGAACACACTCGAAGCCGCAGCGATGATGCTGCCTTCGCTCTGGATTTATGCGCTCTTTAACGGTGAGACGGGTGCCTTTGCGATGGGTGTGATCTGGCTCATCGGTCGTGCGTGGTACGCACAGGCCTATCTGACAAATCCTGTGCGTCGGGGTCCGGGTTTCGGCATTGCCTTTGTTGCGCTGGCCGGTTTGTGGTTTGGTGCACTGGTGGGGCTAGCGCTCAGAGGCGTGTCACTGTTCTGAACGCTGCATCTCAAGTCGTGTCCGATCGCTGAGCCATGCTCGATCAGGACACGAGCCTGCTCTGTTGCATTGTTCCGATTGCAGCAAACGTGTTTTTCGCCTACCCGCGCCCCACATAAGGCATATTCGTGGCCATGATCGTCATGAACAGGATATTGCTCTCCAAAGGCAGATTCGCGATTTGCACCACTGCCTGACCGACGTGGTCGACATCCATTGTCGGTTCCGCCTTGAGTGATCCATCCGCCTGAATCACGCCTTTGCTGATGACCTGCGTCATTTCGGTCGCCGCATTCCCGATATCTATCTGACTGCAGGCGATGCGATCTGCACGACCATCGAGTGCAATCGACTTTGTCAGTCCGGTAATTGCGTGCTTGGTGGCGGTGTAGGGCGCCGAGAAAGGTCGTGGCGTATTGGCCGAAATTGATCCGTTGTTAATGATGCGCCCCCCTTTGGGTGACTGTGCTTTCATCATGCGCATCGCTTCTTGCGCACATAAAAAAGAACCGGTCAGATTGGCATTGACGACGTTCATCCACTGCGCATAGCTCAGCTCTTCCATCGGTACAGGCGGAGATGCGGTGCCGGCGTTATTGAACAGCACATCAATGCGGCCGAATTTTGCTTTCAGGCTGGCGAATAGCTGTTTCACACTGTCGGGGTCGCCGACATCGCTGCTGACTGCCAGCGTGTTGGCGTCGGAACCGCCTATGGCTTTGAGGGCAGCCTCGAGCTTGTCGAGATTGCGGCCGGTGATCACGACCTGATAACCTGCTTGCAGTAAAGCCTTTGCAGCAGCCTTGCCTATGCCGGTGCCTCCGCCGGTAACCAGTGCGACGCGATTGGAATTCATGAGCTTGTCTCTGTTGATAGTTGATCGCAAACGCAGAGCGCGTTTCACTACGGTGAACGCGCTTTGCTATTCTTGCCTGTGAAAGATATGTCTGTTGTTTCAATCTCAGGCGTTTTGATCTTACCATCGCACACTCGAATGCCGGGCTTGGAACGGATCTCTGTTACCTTGCGCTGCAGACGTCGTTTCATACCGTTAAAAACTAAACAATAAAATCATGTCCACTCTCATGAACCGTCAGGTGATTCTCTCCAGCCGTCCTGAAGGCATTCCTCAAGCCGAACACTTTCGTATTGTGGAGACCGCCGTACCGCAACCGAACCCGGGTCAGGTGCTGATCCGTAATCACTTTCTCGCTGTCGAGCCGGCCATGCGCGGCTGGGTGAACGCAGTGGCCAATTACTCGCAACCCGTCGGCATCGGTGAGGTCATGCGTTCTTTTGCTGCCGGCGAAATCATCGCCTCCGAAGATCCCCAATGGCCGGTTGGCACGCGGGTGACTGGCATGTTCGGCTGGCAGGATTACGCAGCGGTCGATGTGAGCACAATTGATTACCGCGTTGATCAGGCCGATCTGCCTTTGTCGACCTCGCTGGGTGTGCTTGGCATAAACGGGATTACGGCGCACTACGGACTCATGCGCATTGGAGAGCCTAAATCAGGCGAGACCGTGCTGGTGTCAACAGGCGCAGGTGCGGTGGGTTCTTGCGTGGGTCAGATTGCACGGATTCACGGTTGTCGTACCGTCGCTATCACCGGGGGCGAGGTCAAGCGTCAGTTGTGCATTGACCGCTTTCAGTATGATGGTGCGGTGGATTACAAAGGCGAGGATTTTGCCGAACAGTTGGCGGCAGCTTGTCCGGCGGGTGTGGACATTTATTTTGACAATACCTCGGGCAGCATGAGCGATGCAGTGATGCAGCATCTGAACGTGGGTGCGCGCGTGATCATTTGCGGCACTGCCTCGATCGCCAACTGGAATCCCACGCCACTTGGCCCCAGAGTGGAACGCCAGCTGCTGGTCAAGCGGGCTCGCATGCAGGGCTTCGTGATTCTTGACCACAGGGACCACTATGCTGCCGCGCGAGCGGATCTGGCCGAATGGGTGCGTCGTGGACTGATTCAATACGAAGAGGAGCTTCTCGACGGTATCGGCCATGCCCCGGATGCGATCGCCGGGCTCTATCGGGGCGAAAATCTGGGTCGGCGGCTGATACGGGTCATCGACTGAACAAGGCCGCCATGTCAGAGGTTGGAGCTCTCGCAGCCAAGATGACCCAACCTTTATTTTCCTCGTTCCCCTAGTTCAGGGCAGGCCAACCTGCCCTACCTGACAACCGGGATGTTGCACAATCACTATCTCGCCGCTTCCGAAACGCAGTGCTAATGCCGCTTTTCATCGTAGTGAGCCCTCGCGCGGTGCTATCTCTGTCGGACCGCCGTTTTCTGCAGACTATTGTTCAGATATTTTGAACTTACAGTAAAGAAATATTTATTTTTCCTTAAGTAGACTCATCAGTACAGTTGTCGCCTGAACAGTATTGGCGGCTTGTGAGGGCGCCTTTTTACCTTTGCGAACGGCGCTTTTGCTCGCACCCCGACCCCAACAGGAGAATCACTATGCTCACACGAGTCAGCCCCGCCAGTTGCGCGTTTCCGGATCACTTGGATCTGTCGCAGAGCGACCCAGCGCTATGGGCCGCAATACAGCAGGAGGCGACTCGTCAGGAGGATCATATTGAATTGATCGCTTCTGAAAATTACACCAGCCCTGCGGTCATGCAGGCGCAGGGTTCTGTGCTGACCAATAAATACGCCGAGGGTTATCCTGGCAAGCGCTACTACGGTGGCTGCGAGTATGTCGATATCGTCGAGCAGCTATGTATCGATCGACTCAAAGAACTGTACGGTGCAAATTTCGCGAACGTTCAGGCGAACTCCGGCTCGCAGGCGAATCAGGCTGTATTCCTCGCGTTGCTGAACCCCGGCGACACGATCATGGGCATGTCGCTTGCCGAAGGCGGACACCTCACGCACGGCATGCATCTGAACATGAGTGGCAAATGGTTCAATGTTGTTAGCTACGGTTTGAACGACAAAGAAGAGATTGACTACGA
>JACCDK011086937.1_pt1 | contig 12757 bp, 13 predicted proteins | sample 7445871 | NCBI WGS metagenome assembly JACCDK01 (sample SAMN15323436, study PRJNA562643) | freshwater metagenome | isolation source: river surface water | place: USA:Blue River Watershed | collected 2017-08-15
GAAGCCCAAGAGCGTAAACCCTTCGATTGGGATAAATTCCTCACCAAGGTCATCAGTGTAGCCACCGTATACGCTTTAATCACCTCAGCAACCAATTAATACCCTATGCCAGAAATACCAACTACTCCAAACACAGATGAGCTAAGCCTCAAAGACATCCTTGCCGAAATCCGGCTCTGGATCAACTTGGCCAAAACAAATTTTTGGAGCCTGCTCATCATTGGTACATTGGGTGGCGCAGCAGGTTTTGCCTATGCGTACTACAGTAAACCGGTATACAAAGCCAAACTAAACTTTGTTTTAAAAAGCGACAACAATCCCCTAAGCAGTTCATTAAGTAGCCTCACTAATTTATTGGGTGCCGGTTCATCATCTGCCGGTTCCTCCTTAGAGCGAGTGGTCGAACTCATCAGTTCCGATCGCATCATTGGTAATGCCCTGCTTAAATCGGCCGATGTAGAGGGTAAAACCGATTTGCTCATCAACCATTACATTCACTTAGAGCAATTAAAAGACGACTGGGCAGAAGATACCGTCTTAAGCAAAGTTCAATTCAAAATCACCGATAACCAGATCGACTACCTCAACTTTGCCCAACGCAAAGCCATTAAAATCGTTAGTCGAAATGTTATTGACGAAGAAGGGGATAAAGGCATTGTCGAAAAATCATTCAACAAAAAAAGCGGGGTGGTTAAACTAATGGTATCCTATACCAACGAGAGTTTCTCCATCGCACTGGCCAAGGGCATCTACCAAGAGCTGGTTTCTTTCTACATCGATCAAACGCTGTATACGGCCAACAACAACGTAAGTATCCTCACCAAAAAGGTAGATAGCATTAAAAATGCCCTTTCGGCCGTACAACGTACTTATGCGCAGCAGTCCGATCAATCCTTGGGCCTCTTGCTGCAAGAAGATAAAGTCGATCTCAAAAGCCTGGCCGTCAAAGAGCAGCTCCTCACCATCATGTATGGCGAGGCCACCAAAAACCTCGAGACGGTCAAATTCATGCAGGCTAGCGCCATGCCTTCGCTCTTGGTCATCGATTCACCCTATTCTCCCATTAAGCCAAGTCGAAAAAATATTTTATTTTTTACTGTTGTTTTTTCTACTATTTCCTTCTTATTAAGTTGCATATCTCTTAGAGTTTGGGTTTACATCAAAAACCACTTACAAAACTCTATATAATTTCATATCTAGAAAACTTATTTAGGATTATATAAAATTACTTCTGATTACTAATTGTCATCTTTTTAATATTATGATCCCAAAAATTATTCATTATTGTTGGTTTGGAGGCAATGAAATACCTGGAATAAATCAAGAATGTATTGATACATGGTCTAGGTTTAATCCAGAATTTAAAGTTTGTAGATGGGATGAAAATAATGCCCCAATGGAACATCCTTATGTACAATCAGCTTACAAAGAAAAGAAATATGCTTTTGTTTCTGATTATGTTAGGCTGTGGGCTCTCAGTAACTATGGCGGTATATATTTAGATACAGATATGTACATTCTAAAAAGTTTAGAAGATTTATTAGATGATAATTGTTTCTTTGGTTATGAGGATCGTCAAGGAGTTTTAGTCGGTACAGCTATAATTGGATCAGAAGTATCCCACCCTTTCATTAATCAAATACTTTTTGAATACGATAAGCTCGTATTTGAGAAAAAAAAGCTCTCAGAATTAATAATTACAAGGATAATTACAAAAGCTCTTAATCGATATAACTTTAAAAATATTGTAATTCACGATTTTGATTTCTTTTATCCGTATCCTTATAATTCAGGAGATTTAGATCGCAATTTTTTAGCATTTAAAACTGAAAATACGTTTGCAATTCATTTATGGAATAAAAGTTGGTATTCAAAAAAAGACGCTTATTATTTAAAGTATAATCAAATAGCTAATAAAGTATTAAAACTGTTCAAAACTAAGCGGTGTCAAAATTAATCTTAAGGAATTCTTTGATTTTATATACAAAATTATTAGTACAAGCACTAATATCACTGTATACTACAAGAATAATTTTGAAAGCTTTGGGGGTAGTTGATTTTGGGATTTACAATCTACTTGGTTCTACAGTAGCAATGTTTAGTTTTTTTAGAGCAGCGCTTGCATCATCAACCTCAAGATTTTTATTATTTTCAGAAGGTGAGAGAGATAAAGTCAATAAGACTAAAATTTTTAATATTAGCCTTCAGTTACATGTAATACTAGCTATTTTTCTGGTTATAATACTTGAGATTGGTTTTCATTTTTTTTTTCAGGTAGTTTTTAAAATTCAGCCCGATAGGATACTAGTAGCCAAACAGGTTAGCCATATGATTGTGATTATTGCTGGAATATATGTTTTGACAGCTCCATTCGAAGCAATCTTAAATTCACATGAAAATATGTTTTATTTTTCTCTGATTGATATACTGAAGTCATTTGCGGTTTTTATAGTTTCGGTTTATATTGATATTACAAAGAATGATAAATTATTTTTTTATTCAATAGCAATGTTAATAATTACACTTCTTGTATTGTTAGCATATGGAATATACTGTTTTATAAATTACAGAGAATGTAAGTTGAATCGAATGCAAAGGACTGATTTGCCTTTAGTTAAAGAAATTTTTTCTTATTCAGGATATGAATTGTTAGGCTACTCAAGTGGTATAATTAGTTTGTATTCAACCAGTATTTTAATTAATTCTTTTTTTGGTACAATTATGAATGCAGCTCAAGGAATTGCAATTCAAATTTCTGGGCAAATTACAGCTTTTTCCAATACAATGTTAAAAGCAGTGAATCCCGTAATCGTTAAAAGCAAAGGGGCTCGAGATCATGTCTCATTTGAGAAAATTACCTTAAGATCAGGCAAGTTTGCATTTTTAATATTAGCCATTTTCTCTATACCTTTTCTAATAAAAACTAAGTATATATTGACTACCTGGTTAGTGAATGTCCCTGAATTGGCAGTGCTGTTTTGTCAATTTCAAGTATTAAAAAATTTACTAGAACAGTTTACAGTTTCTTATGGTATTGCTATTGGTGCAAATGGAAGAATAAGAAATTATACAATTTTAAATACAATAAATAATTTGTTTCCTATTCCGATAATATATCTATTATTTGAATTGGGGATGCCGCCTTATTCTATGTATATAGTTTTGATCCTTTTTTTCTCAATTCTCAACTTTTTAATTAACATTTATTTTAGTAGATCGCTATTGGGGTTCAATTATAAAGAAATGGTCAAAAATATTTGTTTTCCAAGTATTTTTATTTTCTCCATTGTTTTTTTTCTATCCCTTATATTAAGTAATTTTTTACAAGAAAGTATTACTAGTCTTGCAGTAATCTGTCTTTTTTCATCATCATTATTGACATATCTAGCTTATCTGTTTCTTTTAGAAATTGATGAAAAGAGGATGCTTTTTAAATTATTTAAAAATATTTTAGAAATAGTAAAAAAATAACTGTTTAATCTTCTTATAAAAAATTGAAATTTCACTCCTTATCATGGAAAATGTAGAAATAAATATTTTAAAATTTCTGAATAAAGCATTTTCCGGCTTTTTTAAGAAGTCGTACAAGGCTAAACAAAATATTAATTCTAATAGAGAATTTGTTTCTAAACATATTTATGAAAAATTGTCAAATGATCAGCCATTTGTGGTTTCTAGATTAGGGGGTACAGAACTTTGGGCACTTAGAAACTATCTTCATATTCAAAAATCAAGTAGAAGTAAAGTGGAGTTTATTTTTGGAAAAGACTACCAGTGGTGGTGGGATTCAAAAATGTTTTCTCAAATGTCTAATTGGAGTGGATTTTTCCCCTCAACTCCTGAAAGTATAATGGAATTTGCGAAACTTTACTTAAATGATCTTTATCAGATTGATGTTTTAGGCTGGTATGATCAATCCTTAGAAATAATAGATGAATATTTGGATATGAACATTATGAGGGTTGCTCCTTATTGCTTAGAGCCCCATGGTTTAGAATATCCATGGACAAAGGCTTTAAAAGGCAAAAATATTCTAGTTGTTCATCCTTTTGAACAATCAATAAATTCACAGTATACTAAAAGGCAATTTTTATTCAATTCTCCAGATTTTTTACCTGAGTTCAATTTAAAAACAATTAAAGCTGTCCAGTCTTTAGGAGGTTGCTCAACCAAATTCGAGTCCTGGTTTCATGCATTAAATTATATGAAATCTCAAATAGATGATGTCGAGTATGATATTTGTTTAATAGGTTGTGGGGCTTACGGGTTACCTTTAGCCGCACATATTAAACGAAAGGGTAAAAAAGCGATACATTTGGGAGGGTCAACTCAATTGTTGTTTGGCATAAAAGGACGGAGATGGGATAATACTAACCTATATAATCAATATTGGGTTCGACCGCATGCTGATGAGACACCTGATATTGCACCGAATGTTGAAAATAGCTGTTACTGGTAATTTTAAATGATTTACTACATTTTAAAATTTCTTATAGTTGTTTCTTCGGTTACTTCCGGATATTTATTAAGTAAAAGAAATGCTAATGGCGAGTATTTTGTCAAATTTCCGTTGGCTATATTAAACATATTAATTACTTTCACATTTATTCAGGGTTTAAGATATGGAAGAGGATCTGATTATCCTAGTTATGCAGACCTCTTTGTTGGTATCAAAGATCAGTTTTATGAACCTATATTTAGCCTGTTTAGTAGCTTTCTTGTACTAATTAATGCCCATTTTTCTGTTGGATTTATTTTATCCAGTTTTTTCTTGATCTTTTCTGGATGTTTCTTAATCAAACGATTTAGGTTTGCTGCAGTATTTAGCATACCACTGTTTTATTTGTCTATGATGGAGCAATCTGAAAATTTAGTTCGGATGTATTTTGCCTTCAGTTTTATTTTTATTGCTTTGGCTTATTTAATGGATAATGTTAGAGTTAAGTCTTACATTTTTTTAATGTTAGCTTTTTTAACTCATTTTTCTGTTCTTCCATTGATTGTTTTTATCCTAATTTTTGAAAAAATAAAAAAACCAATATCCAATATTTCAATTATTTTGATTTTGTATGCTTTATCAAATATATATATTGTTTCAGCTGAATTTATTTATTCCAAAATCACCATCTTGAGGTACTTGGATTTGTATTCAAACTATGTTGACGGAGCCGATAAATGGCTGTTGGGAGATGGTTTAGAAAATAGTTACAGTTTTGAATTTGGACTTTCTTATTATATAAGGTACTATTTAAATCCATTTATCCTATTTTTGCTGGGCTATAAAATTCTCGAAAAGTACAAAAATTATAAGTTATATATTTTTTTTAATCTTTTTGTAGTTGGAATACTCTTTAGGCCCACATCACTCTCAATTCCATCAGAGTTTTTTTATAGAATCGACCTGTTTTTTACCTCATTCAGTTTTGTTGTAGCGTCATTCATATTTTATGATTTCGCTAAATATTATTCAAATAAAAATATTTTCTATAGGTTGACTATATTTTATTTAATTATCGATTATTCTTATCTATTAACTAAAACTATTTTCACCTATGACCCTGAATTGGGTAATAAATTTTTATGGGAAGTTTTATGAATAAAAGACCCGAAGGGGTGAGTGTCATAATATGTTCTTATAATAGTGAAAAGACTATTACTAGGGTAATAAATTGCTTGAACAATCAGCAGTTTAACGATCCTGTTAAAATGGAAGTTATCGTAGTCAATAATAATTCAAACGATAATACTGCTTTACTGGTAAACAATATTATAAAGGATGTCAACATATCTTTGGATTTAAGAATTGTGTTTGAATCTAATCAGGGCTTGATTTATGCAAGACAAAAAGGTATTGTAGAATCAAAATATGAGTTTATTTTATTTTGTGACGACGATAATCTACTTAGCCCTAATTACGTAGAGTCAGTATATAGAATTTTTATTTACAATAATAGGGTTGGAGCATGTGGTGGTAAAGGGGTTGCATTAATAAAATCAGGTTATCAACCAGATTGGTTTCATAAATACTATAGATCTTATGCAATAGGTTCTCAAATAAAAGAAAATCAAACTCATTTATTTGGTGCCGGTCTTGCTATCAGGTATACCGCTTTAAATCAATTAATGAAGAATTGTTATGTAAGTTATCTTACTGGGCGTAAAGATGATCAGCTTTTATCTGGAGAGGATGGGGAATTAACTATGGCAATAAAAATTTTGGGTTTTAAAATTGTTGCTTCTGATGATTTTTCATTTCAACATATTTTGCCAGATCAAAGATTAAATCAAGCCTATTTAATTAAACTTCATTACGGATTTGGAATTATGCAGCCAGTCATTCAAGTCTACTTAGATTTTATAAAAACAAATCAAATTCGTAATAAACATATCTATTTTTTTTTGATTTTAATTCATATAATAAAGTCTTTTATTTTGTTTCTTACTAAAACTGGTTTTGATAAACAGGTTCAAAAAGCCTATTATCTTGGTGCAATCAAAGGTATTTTTTTATATCGTAGAGACATAGCTGGTTTAATTGAATTAATAAAACGTTTAGCTAGGAATAATGATAATATTTGAATATTGCTTTCGTGTTTTTAGAAGACTAAAATATTTTGTCTTAGCAATTTTTTGGAATTTTATAACACATATCAGGATGATTGGAAATGGTGTGTCATTTTATAATTTTAAATCGAATGGCATGCCTTTTATCATGGTTTCACGTGGGGGTCGTATGCACATAGGGCGAGACTTCTTTATGAATAATGGCTTAAACGGTAATCCGATAGGTAGGCCACAGAGATGTACATTTATTGTTGGTAAAAATGCTCGACTTGAAATCAAAAATAATGTAGGAGTTAGCTCTACTGCAATTGTATGTCATCAATCAATAGTTATCGGTAATAATGTTAAAATTGGTGGCGGTGTTTGTATATATGATACTGATTTTCATTCATTAAATCCCATAGAACGTAGAAATCCTAAAATTGACGTTTCTAAAAAAAAGAATCACGCAATCGAAATTGAAGATGATGTTTTCATTGGAGCGCATAGTACTATACTTAAAGGTGTTAAAATAGGTAAAAATTCTATAGTTGGTGCATGTTCTGTCGTAACTAGGAATATTCCAGAAAATCAAATATGGGCAGGAAATCCTGCTAAATTTATTAGGTGTTTATAAATTGATTAAATAAACTCTGAATGTCAACAATCGCCGTCTTAATAACCTGTCACAACCGTAAAGAAAAAACCATTACTTGTCTGCAAGCACTATATGCACAAGAAGGCTTGGGCTCAAAGTTTGATCTAGAAGTTTTCTTGGTAGACGACGGTTCAACAGATGGCACATCGGCAGCAATTAGAATGCAATTTCCAGAAGTAAATATCATTCAGGGAGACGGCAATTTATATTGGAACAGAGGCATGCACCTCGCCTGGGATACCGCAGCGAAATTCAATACATACAATTATTACTTATGGCTCAACGACGATACCTTTTTATACCCGAATGCGGTCGCCTTGCTATTATCCAGTAATTTTCAGGATGCCATCATATGCGGATCAACCGCTTGTCCACAAACCGGAAAACTGACCTATGGGGGTAGGAATCTAAGAGAGAATAATAACTTATCTCCAACCCGATATTTTCAGGAATGCGATTACTTTAACGGAAATTGCGTCTTAATTCCAAACACAGTTTTTGAAAAAATAGGAAATCTAGATCTTACCTTTCACCATGCGCTAGGTGATTTCGATTACGGTTTAAGGGCCAAAAAAATAGGCATTAAGGCTTTTATCACACCCGGATTTATTGGGATGTGTGAACCTCACAAAGCCTTACCCAAATGGTGCTCGCCCTCAGAAACTATGGTTAACCGCTTTAAACAGCTTTACTCACCCGCTTCCGGTTGTAATCCACTAGAGTTCTTTAGTTTTGATAAGCGGCATTTCGGGTTGAGTAGTGCACTAGTACATTTCTTTAGTATCAACTTACGGGCCATATACCCCAAACTTTGGAAGCCCAACAGCTAGAAAAGTCTATCCATGATATCACACGCACCCATTCTTCTTTTTTGCTACAAGAGGATAGATACCTTGAAACGCTGCATCGCCTCCTTGCAAAACTGTCCGGAAGCCAAACATTCCTACTTGACGATCATTTCAGACGGTCCCGCCAGCCCTAAAGATGAATTTAAGGTAGGAGAGGTACGCCAATTCTTAAAAAAAATAGAAGGCTTTAAAAACATTAATATTATAGAGCGGGCAGTAAATTTAGGAGTAAAAGACAACATCATTACAGGTCTCAAAGAAATGGCTGCCAGTTGTGATAAGTTTATCATAGTAGAAGACGATCTGGAGCTGGCTCCAGATTTTTTAAGATTCTTAAACGAAGCACTCAATAGGTACGAAAATAAACCCAAGGTACTGAGCATTTCGGCATTCTCCTATGTAAAGCATATTCCCTCAAACTACCAATACGATGCCTATTATGCCGATCGCTTCAATCCATGGGGTTGGGCAACATGGTCCGAAAAAATTCGTCAGGTAGATTGGGAGGTAAGTACACAGCACGAATTTTTACAATCAACAAAGCTGCAGGCCGACTTCAACCGTTGGGGGAGCGATCGCTCATATATGTTAAAAAGGCTACTCTCTAACAAAATGCAAACCTGGGATATTCAACTCGATTATTACATGTTTTGCCAGAATCTAACTTCATTGTATCCTGCCAAAAGCTTGGTTAAAAACATTGGATTCGGGACTGAAGATGCAACACATACCACAGGGTACAATAGATTCAAAGTTGATTTAAGGACTGATAAATCTTATTCTTTTAAATTTCCTGAGATGAACATTTATAATCCAAGAATTAAAAGGCAGTTTATATTGAAAAACTCAATTTTCAAACGCCTATTCACAAAATTTATGAAATGGATTGGCCATAAGAACTGATTCAAATCACTTCAAAAAGCAATTGATATATTATTTACAAAGTAAATATGGCAAGTTTAGCTCCAGTAGTACTGTTTACTTATAAAAGATCAGCTACCTTAAAAAGTGTAGTTGAATCATTAGCCCAAAATATCGGGGCTTCAGAAACCGACTTGATTATTTATTCTGATGGTCCTAAATCATCAAATGATTTAGCTATAATTAAAGAAGTAAGGTCTTATCTGCAAACAATTTCTGGATTTAGATCCGTACATATCCTGCAGAGTTCTGAAAATAAAGGCTTAGCTAGATCCATTATTGAGGGAGTTAGTGAGGTTTTAGTAAAGTTTGGTAAAGCAATAGTCCTAGAAGACGATTTAATAACTTCTAAAAATTTTATTGTTTTTATGAATCAAGCTCTAACATACTATGCTGATAATCCTAAAATTTTAAGCATATCGGGTTATAGTCCAGTAATTCCAGAATTAAACCACAATGAAGTTTATTTTACTCGTAGACTTTCAAGCTGGGGGTGGGCGATATGGTACGATAAATGGAAAGATGTGGATTGGGATATGAATGATTATGAAAATTTCAGAATGGATAGAGCAGCCTCAAAAAGATTTAATTCCATGGGCTCAGATTTAACTTCATTATTAAGAAGACAAATGGAAGGAAAACTAGACTCATGGGCAATAAGATTAACCTTCCACCAATTCAGAAAACAGTTATATACAGTTTATCCATCAAGGTCAAAAGTTCAAAATATAGGCTTTAATGATAGCTTTTCAACTCACACTAAAGAACTTTCAAATAGGTTTGTAGTTGAGTTAGATAATACTCAAGATATTGAATTCAAATTCAATGATAAAATATATCTAGAAACTAATTTTCTTAGACATTTTTTAAAACCGTCAAGTATTTATAGTCGTCTTTTAAACAAGTTGAATAGAATATAGATTTTTAGAATCTGAATTAACCATACATAAAATAACTACATTAAGTAATATAAAAATGAAAACTTATTACAGCGAAAAATATTTTGAATGGCAAAAAAAAATTGGTGAATTTGGTGGAAAAGTAGCCCTCTTTAAATTTGAGCCTTACGTTAAAGAGAATTATACTGTCTTAGATTTTGGCTGTGGTGGCGGATATTTGCTTTCGAATTTAAATTGCAAAAAAAAAATTGGAGTTGAGATAAATGATGCTGCCAGGTCTGTTGCAGAGCAAAAAAATATTGACGTTAAAAAGTATTCTTATGAAATAGAAGATAATGTATGTGATTTAATTATTTCTTCCCATGCTTTAGAACATACTTTGAATCCTTTCGAAGAATTAAAACAACTCTACCCGAAACTAAAAAAGAACGGATTAATAGTTTTTATAGTTCCTAATGAAAAGAAGACCAAATGGAAGCGAAACGATATAAATCAACATCTTTATACTTGGACTGAAATGAATCTTGGTAATTTGTTTACAGCTGCTGGTTATCAAGTAGTAGCAGTAGAGGAGCTTTATCATCGTTGGCCACCCAAATTCCACTTTATTTACAACATTTTTGGTGATAAAATTTTTCACTTGATCTGCAGAATTTATGGATTTATAAGAAGGGATTTAAGTCAAATTAGAATTGTTGCATCAAAAAGTGAGTAGTCGTTCTAGATTTTTATTCCTATTGCATTTGCCACCACCTGTTCATGGTTCTTCATTAGTTGGCAAATCTATTAGGGACAGTTCTTTGATTAATAATTTTTATGATACAAGATATATTAACATAGGTATTTCTGATACCATAAATCAAGTAGGAAAAAAAAATCCTTACAAGATCCTTCATTTTATAAGGATTCTATATTCTCTCATACGTAATTTAATCAATTTTAAACCTGATTTTGTTTACTATGGCTTAACGGTTGATGGAATTGCATTCTACCGAGATTGCATTTACATAGCTATCCTCAGGATTTTTGGTGTCAGAATAGTTTATCACTTGCACAATAAAGGAATAAGTCGAAATAAAAACCGCTTAAATAGATTACTATATAGATATGTATTTAATCATACAATTGTACTAGTGCTTTCTGAACGTTTACAAAGTGATGTTGAGAGTTTTGTAAAAAAAGAAAACATATTTATTTGTCCTAATGGAATTCCAGATGTTGCAATTGGGGATCAGAACACTAAGTCTTTACAAAGTGTAAAACTATTGTTTTTGTCAAATCTAATTGAAGCAAAAGGTGTCTTTATACTACTTGCAGCTTGTGAACGATTGAAAAATAAAGGATTAAATTTTTCATGTGATTTCATAGGGGCGCCCGCAGACATCAATATGAGGTTACTAAAAAAAGAAATCCAATTAAAAGCACTAAATGAAAATATAAATTTTTTAGGCCCAAAATACGGCTCTGAGAAACAAAAAATTTTAGCCAATACTGATATTTTTATTCTTCCTACATATTATAAGTATGAATGTTTCCCACTATCCATTCTAGAAGCCATGCAATTCGCCAAACCCGTGGTATCCACCTACGAAGGCGCCATACCTGATATTGTAGAAGATGGAAAAACCGGATTTTTAGTACCACAAAGAGATACACAAGTATTGGCAGATAAATTGGAGATCCTGATCAACAACCCCGAATTAAGAAAACAAATGGGAGCACAAGGCCGTATCAAATACGAAAATAATTATACCTTAGAACACTTTGAACAAAGGTTTTTGAACATATTACAAAGTATCTGTAAATCCACTAATGATTGATTTTTTTGGAGGTTACCGAATAAGTACTTCTCTGCCAACTTTACCGGCCAACACTCAAGTAGTAGTAAATACAATAAATCCCCATTCATATGCTACTGCTAAACAAGATCCGGAATTTAAATCAGCCCTGCTAGCGTCAGATGTACTTATTCCAGATGGGATTGGGATTATTTGGGCCTTAAGATTCCTGAATGGTGTAAAAGCCAAAAGAAGAACCGGGGCCGATGTTCACTTAGAATTACTAGAAACTGCTCGCCAGAAGCCATTAAAAGTTTTCTATTTAGGAGCCAGTGAATTCACGCTGCAACGCATAAAGAATAAAGCAGAAGCTGAATATAGCTTGATTCAAATAAATACCTTCAGTCCTCCATATAAGTCAGAATTTTCTGAGGCTGAAAATGAAGAAATGATTCGAATAATAAATGAATTCGAGCCCGATATATTATTTGTTGGAATGACAGCACCAAAGCAGGAAAAATGGGTATTTAAACATCGTCGTAAATTAAAAGTCACTATTGTATGTTCAATTGGTGCTGTTTTTGATTTTTATGCCGGTACGGTATCAAGGCCGGCGAAAATTTGGAGACTTATAGGTTTAGAATGGTTTATTAGATTACTGAATGAACCATTAAGGCTATATAAAAGAACATTCATTTCTGCTCCAATATTTGTCTTCGATGTAATTCGGGTAAAGTTTGGGAACAAACTTTAACTGATATATGATTTTGATTGCAAACTATTCAAATGGAATTCTTTTAAAAATACAGATTATTAAACCTCGCCCCCTGTTTAGCATCTAATACCAAACAAACAAAACCGAATTACCCGTAAACCCGTGAATTCACACGATTCACTTAATTTTTTTTATCAGCAAATTACTTTTAATTATATTTGAGTATGTTTCTTTTGAATCAATTAACTTGATTAGTCGGTACAAAAAAACAGTACACCAGAATTGTTTATGTTTACAGCCATCTTAGTACTCATTTCCAGTTTCCTAATTGCCTACCTAACCATACCCGGTATCATCCATTTGGCGGTTAAACGAAACCTCTATAGCAATACCAA
>JACCDK011143724.1_pt1 | contig 12757 bp, 11 predicted proteins | sample 7445871 | NCBI WGS metagenome assembly JACCDK01 (sample SAMN15323436, study PRJNA562643) | freshwater metagenome | isolation source: river surface water | place: USA:Blue River Watershed | collected 2017-08-15
CGTTCCCCGATGCGATTTACTGCCAACGCCAGAGCTCGCGCTTCGGCGTCATCGAGATGGCTGCATTCGATCGCAGGAACCTCTTCCAGCCCCAGCGCCTTTGCAGCCTGCACCCGCGACCAGCCATCATAGGCCTGTCCTTCGCGCACCAGGATCGGCTGCGTGAAGCCGAAGTTTGCGATCGCGCGTGCTAGCCGTGCAACCTGCTCGGGATCATCCTTGCGGGTGCGGTGCCTGGGAGGCCTCAGCTCACTGATGCGATATCTTCGCAGTTCTAGGTCAGGCAGCAGATCGTTGCGCGGCGAGCGGCTGCGCGCGTCTGCTGTTCTCCGCTGCCGAGCTATTGCCTGACGCCGGTTACGCGTCTTTGTCAGCTTGGCCTGCTTCAGCTTGTCCTGTTCTGGCAACTTCTTCATTTCGACCTCCGCAACGCAACAAAAAACCCGTCGCCGCTGGTGCGGGACGGGCCTGCTGCCGAAGTCGGAGGCAAGACCCATACGCGCATCAGCGCCTAAAGGTCGACCTTGCCTCCTTGCGTCGCGACGATCCCTTGCAGGATCCCCACTTGGTCGGATGACCCTATTAAGCCACGGTCTTGAGATTCACGCTAGGGGGTTAATCGAAAAAAGCTCTTCAAGCCGCTTTCACGGCCGAGCCACCTACATGAGTGCAGTTCCCGTCGGGGCGATGGAAACTTTGCCAAAGTTCGCATGAGGTTCCGAAAAATTCCCGGAAAGCGAAACATGGGAAATGCTCAAGAAAACTCCCGAAATTGCGTGGGTTGCCATCATCATATGTCGTCTGACTGGCCCGAAAACGGCAAAATTCCCGTTAGATTCCCGATTAAACGCGAAATTGAACGGCCGAGACGCGTTCGCGCAGGACTGTGTCCACCACCAGTTCTCGCTCGATGACCCGTCCATGGGAGGGGTTCACGCGAAAACGCCCGGGCGCAAGCGAAGGGCTTCCAGCGCCGGGCCTTCGTCTCCTGCGTCCCGCGCGATTTGATCAGGCGCGCGCCGCGTGCCATTCGGGCATTCATCCACCACGGCACGCAAGGGAGGGAGAAGCCCCATGGACCTGCAACTCGAAGGCAAGACAGCGCTGGTGCTCGGCGCGAGCAAGGGGCTGGGCCGCGCCATTGCCGCAGCACTGGCGGCCGAGGGGGCCGAGGTCATCACCGTGGCGCGGTCGGGCGAGGTTCACATCACTGCCGATCTCGACGATCCGGGTGCCCCGCAAGCAATCATCGATGCCGTGCGCAGCGGGGGTGCCTCGCCCGACATTCTCGTGCTCAACAGCGGCGGTCCGCCGACCGGTGCGGCGGCAAGCACCACACCGGGCGATTTCGCGGGGGTCTTCGACCGCATGTTCAACGCCCAGCTTTCGCTGGCGCAGGCATTTCTGCCCGAGATGCGCGCGCGGGGCTTCGGCCGGATTCTCGCGGTCGCCTCGACCAGCCTCGTCACCCCGATCCCCGGCCTCGTGCTCTCCAACGCCGTGCGGGCGATGCTGGCCTCCTGGTGCAAGACCCTCGCCGCCGAGGTCGCTGCCGACGGCGTGACGGTCAACCTGCTGCTCCCCGGCCAGATCGCCACCGACCGCCTGACCAGCCTCCACGCCGCAATGGCGGCAGGCAGCGGGATGGCGGCAGAGCAGATCACCGCCCGCTCGATCGCCGCGATTCCCGCTGGCCGGCTCGGCAGGCCGGAGGAGTTCGGCGACATCGCTGCCTTCCTCGCCTCTCCCCGCGCCGGGTTCATCACCGGCAGCGCCATCAAGGTCGACGGCGGCCAGACCGCCACGCTCTAGCCTGCCGCGGCTTGCATGGCGACGCGCGCAAGCCTAGCGCAAGCAGCATGTCAGCAGCCTTCATCGCGCTCCAGCACGTCCTTCCCCAGCACGCTCTTTCGCGCCTCGCCGGGCGCCTCGCAGCGTGCGAGGCGCCCTGGCTGCGCGACCGGCTGATCCGCCGCTTCGTCGCGGCCTATGGTGTCGATCTGTCCGAGGCAGCGCGGGGGATTGGCGAGTTCACGAGCTTCAACGACTTCTTCACCCGCGAACTGAAGCCCGGCGCGCGCGCGCTGGCCGACGCGCAGCAGTTCATTCTCTCGCCCGCCGATGGCGCGGTCAGCCAGCTCGGCCCGATTGCCGCAGGCCGGATCATCCAGGCCAAGGGGCGCGATTACGCGGTCGCCGAAATCCTCGGCTGCAGCGCCAGCGAGGCCGCGCGCTTCGAGGGCGGATCGTTCATGACGATCTATCTCAGCCCCAGGGATTACCACCGCGTCCACATGCCCGCCGCAGGCATGCTGGCGGCGACAAGCTACATCCCGGGCGACCTCTTTTCGGTCAACGTCGCCACCGCCGCCGGGGTCGACCGGCTCTTCGCCCGCAACGAGCGCCTGGCCTGCCGCTTTGACGGGCCGGACGGGCATTTCGCCAGCATCATGGTGGGCGCGATGATCGTCGCGGGGATCGACACGGTGTGGCCGAACACCTTCCGCACCCATGCGAGCGCGCCGGTGCATGAGGACTTCGCGGGCGCCGGCCCCAGCTTCGCCGCCGGGGACGAGATGGGTCGCTTTTACCTCGGTTCGACCGTGGTGCTGCTGTTCGAGCCGGGCCGCGTCGCCTGGCGCGAGGGCCTGAAGCCAGGCGACCCGCTGCGCATGGGCGAGGCGATCGCCCGACGCTTGGCCTAGCTTGCCGCGAGGCTCTCGCGGATCAGCCTGACGGCCTCAGGGCTGCCCCAGTCATAGCCCCCCGTCACCCGCAGGATCTCCCTGCCCGAGGCGTCAAACAGGATCGTCAGCGGCAACACGCCCTCGGGTGTGAACTGCGCCGAGAGTGCGGTTTCCGGATCCAGCCAAGGCTCGAGCCGCTGGTAGCCGTGCTTGGCAAAGAACGGCGTCACCACCTCGGCGCCGCGGATATCCTGACTGACGGTCACCACCTTCACCTCGCCCTCGAGTTCGCCGGCAAGGCGATCGAGCTGCGGCATTTCCTTGACGCATGGCGCGCACCAGGTCGCCCAGAGGTTGAGCAGCACCGGTCCGTCCTGCGCCGCAAGCTCGAGCCTCCGGCCCGCCGGGTCACTGACCGTCAGGGAGGGGATCGCGGTTCCGGCCCCGGAACGGTCAACCTTGAACGCGCCCGCGCTTGCATCAGCGCCCGGTTGCGCTGGCGCGCCCTCGGGCCTATCGCATCCGGCCAGAGCAAGGACCATACAGGCGGCAATGAGCGAGAAGCGTGACATGACGGGCTCCGGTGAGGGCGCTGCGACCAACGCCATGTGGGGCGGCCGCTTCGCCGATGGCCCTAGCGCGATCATGCGCGAAATCAACGCCTCGATCCCCTTCGACAAGGCGCTGTGGCGGCAGGACATCGCCGCGAGCAAGGCCCATGTCGCAATGCTCGGCGCCACCGGCATCGTCAGCCAAGAGGATGCCGCCGCCATCGCCGCCGGGCTCGACGCGGTCGCCGCCGAATACGAACGCGACGGCGTGCCCGAGGACTGGGATCGCGAGGACATCCACATGACCACGGAAGGGCGGCTCGCCGAGCTGATCGGACCGGTCGCGGGGCGCCTTCACACCGCGAGGAGCCGCAACGATCAGGTGGCGACCGATTTCCGCCTCTGGGTGCGCGACGCCTTTGCCCAGATGGACGAGGGGCTGGCCGCACTCCAGCGCGCGCTGGTGAACCGCGCGGGCGAGCACGCGGACTCGATCATGCCCGGCTTCACCCACCTCCAGACCGCGCAGCCGGTGACGCTCGGCCATCACCTCATGGCCTATTTCGAGATGTTCCGGCGTGATCGCACGCGGATCGCCGACGCGGCCGAGCGGATGAACGAATGCCCGCTCGGCTCGGCAGCCCTCGCCGGCACCGGCTTCCCGATCGACCGCGAGGCGACCGCGCGCGCACTGGGCTTCGACCGGCCCACCGCGAATTCGCTCGACGCCGTGTCCGACCGCGATTTCGCGCTCGATTTCCTGTGGTGCTGCTCGGCCACCGCGCTCCACCTCTCGCGCCTGGCCGAGGAGCTGATCCTCTGGGCGAGCCAGCCCTTCGGCTTCATCCGCCTGCCCGACAGCCTCTCGACCGGCTCGTCGATCATGCCGCAGAAGAAGAACCCCGATGCCGCCGAACTGGTGCGCGGCCATTCGGGCCGGGTGATCGGCAGCCTCACCAGCCTGATGATCACCATGAAGGGGCTTCCCCTCGCCTATTCGAAGGACATGCAGGACGACAAGCCGCCGGTCTTCGAAGCCGCCTCGCTGATGGCGCTCTCGGTCGCGGCGATGACGGGCATGATCGAAGGGGCGAGCTTCAACACCGCCCGGATGCGGGCCGCCGCAGAACTGGGCTATGCCACCGCGACCGATCTTGCCGACTGGCTGGTGCGGCAGGCCGGCATCCCCTTCCGCGAGGCGCACCACATCACGGGGGCCGCAGTGAAGCTGGCCGAGAGCCGCGGCGTCGCGCTCGACCAGCTGCCGCTGGCGGACCTTCAGGCGATCGATGCCCGGATTTCCGAGAGCGTCTATGCCGCGCTCTCGGTCGATGCTTCTGTGGCGGCCCGCGCCTCCTATGGCGGAACCGCGCCCGATCAGGTTCGCGCGCAGGTCGCCGCCGCGAAGCTGGCCCTGGAAATGGAGGAATGATGCGTATCGTTCTGCTGCTCGGTCTCTCCGGCCTTCTCGCTGCCTGCGGCACGCAGGCGCCGCTCACCCCGGCCAAGGGCGCGAGCCTGCCGCCGGCGCCCTATGGGGCCGCCACCAAGCCTTCGGCCGAAGAGTTGCTCCGCCGCGATGCTCTTGCGGTCCCCGAACGCTCCGTCGAACTGCGCCGTCGCTCGGAAGAGCGCCAGGACGATCCCTTCGACCTGCCCCCCGAATAGAACCGAAAGCTCCATGGACCATTTCACCTACCAGGACGGCGTGATGCACGCCGAGGACGTGCCCCTGCCGCTTATCGCCGAGCAGGTCGGCACCCCCGTCTATGTCTATTCGCGCGCGACCCTGGAGCGCCACGCCCGCGTGTTCCGCGAGGCGTTGGCGGGCGTGCCGGACAAGCTTATCGCTTTTGCCGTGAAGTCGAACCCCAACCTCGCGGTGCTCAAGGTGCTCGGGCGACAGGGCATGGGCGCGGACGTCGTCTCGGTCGGCGAGATGCGCCGTGCCCTGGCGGCGGGCATCGCGCCGGAGATGATCGTCTTCTCGGGCGTGGGCAAGACGGCGGCCGAGATGGCCGCCGCGCTCGAGGCGGGGATCGGCCAGTTCAACATCGAGAGCGAGGAGGAGGGCGTCGAGCTCGCCGCGATCGCCGCTGCGCGCGGGCTGACCGCGCAGTGCACCCTGCGGATCAATCCCGATGTCGATGCGGGCACGCATGACAAGATATCGACCGGCAAGGCCGACAACAAGTTCGGCGTGCCGATCAGCGAGGCCGGACAGATCTTCGGAGCCCTTTCCCGTCTGGCGGGCATCAACCTCAGGGGCGTGGCGGTGCATATCGGCAGCCAGCTTGCCGATCTCGCGCCGCTGGAAACCGCCTTCGCCAAGCTCGGCACGCTGGTCGAAGCCTTGCGCGGCGCGGGGCATACGATCACCCATGTCGACCTCGGCGGCGGGCTGGGCGTGCCCTATCGCGTCGGCGAAGTGCTTCCCGCGCCTGCGGAATACGGGGCGATGGTGGCGCGGGTGACGAGGGACTGGGGGGTGAAGCTGATCTTCGAACCGGGCCGCGTCATCGCCGGCAATGCCGGCGTGCTGCTGACCCGGGTGGTGAGGGTGAAGCGCGGGATCAACGATCCCTTCGTGATCGTCGATGCCGCCATGAACGACCTCGCCCGGCCCGCGCTCTACGGGGCCTACCACCATTTCGAGGCGGTCGTCCCGCGCGGCGCGGGGATGCGCGCCAACATCGTCGGCCCGATCTGCGAGACCGGCGACACCTTCGCGATGGGCCGCGAATGCGACCTGCTGGAGGCGGGCGACCTCGCGGTGTTCCGCACCGCGGGGGCCTATGGCGCGACCATGGCCTCCTCCTACAATTCGCGCGGTTTCGTGGCCGAGGTGCTGGTCGACGGCGACCGGTTCGCAGTGGTCGCGGACCGCATCGAGGCGGGCGCGATCATGGACGCCGAGCGCGTGCCGGAATGGCTCGCCTGAGGCTGCGATGCGCCGGTCATGAGCAAGATCGCCAGCCTGCCGCTGTTCCACAAGGTCACAGGCCAACAGGTGCTGGTGCTCGGCGACGGGCCGGCGGCGGAGCCCAAGCGGCGGCTGGTGGAGCGCGCGGGAGGCCTGGTGGTCGACGACTTCGCCCGGGCGGTGGACGAGGGCGTGCGGCTCGCTTTCATCGCCTTCGAGGATGCCGGCGCCTGCGAGGTCGCGGCGGTCAATGCGCGCTGCGCGGGGATGCTGGTCAACGTCGTAGACCGGCCGGAATTATGCGACTTTACAACGCCTTCCATCCTTGACCGCGACCCTCTGCTGATCGCCATCGGGACGGGCGGCGCCTCGGCCGGGCTCGCCAAGCATGTGCGCCTCAGGCTCGAGCGGGTTCTGCCCGATACGCTGGGCGGGCTCGCCAGAGCGCTCGAGGCGGTCCGTCCGCGCCTGCGTCGCCGCTTTCCGCAAGGGGCCGACCGGCGCCGCGCACTCGATGCCGCCCTGCGCGAGGGGGGAGCGCTCGATCCGCTCGATCCGTCAGCATTTCAGCGGGTTGAGCAATGGGCGGAGGGAGCCGCGCCTCCCGCTTCGGGGGCGCTTTGCGCCATCACCCTCTCCAGTGCCGATCCCGAGGAGCTGACCCTCAGGCAGGCTCGCCTGCTGGGAGAGGCGGACCTGCTGCTGCTGGACGGCGATGTTCCCCAAGCCATCCTGGCCCGCGCCCGCGCCGATGCCGGGCGGCAGATGTTTCACGTGAAACCTTCACCGCAGGCCGGTCTGGAAGGGGTCGAGCAGGGGTCTAAGGCGGGTCTGGACGCGGGCAAGGCAGAGTCTGAACCGCGCGACATGGGCGCTGAAGCTGCACAGGGGCCGCACCCCGAAGCGCCCGCCAGCGGCCTCACCCTGATCCTGCACTGGCGGCCCGGCCCTGCCTGACCGGAGCCCCGCGCCTCAGGCCGCCTGAAGCAGGGGCATGCGAAGGCTTGCGAAATAGCCCGACATCGCGGCCAGGGCCCTGTCGCTCAGCGCGATGAAGGCGCGGCGTTTGTCGGCCGCATCGGGGACGCGGATGAAGATTCCGCTTTCGACCATCTGGGTGAGCCAGCGCAGCGCCGTGGTCGCCGGAACCCCCGCCGCAATGCACAGCGAGGTGACCGAGACCCGCGCACCCTCCCCATGGGCAGCGGTCAGATCGAGCAGCATGTCCCAGGCCGGATCGCCGAACAGGGCAGGATCGAAGAAGCGGCCGCGCGCCTGGCGGTTGGCGATGATCTGGCGCACGATCTGCGGCTCGGGCAGCAAGAGCCCGCCCCGCGCCGAAGGGCCTGTGGCCGGGTCGGCGGCAAGGCGCCCGCCGAAGCCGCCGTTCTGTCGCGCCTCGGGCGCACGGTAATCGCGCTTCACATCGGCGATGGTGCCCCCGGACGCGCGCCCATGGTGCATCCGGTCGAGCGAACGGGCGATCGCCTCGACCTGCTGGGAGAGCTGCAGCAGCGCGAGGCGATCCTCCTCGCCCATCTCGCGCAGACGCGCAGCCCCCGCCTCGCCCATCACCCGGCCGACCGCGATCACCCACTCGGCACGGCTGGGCGCGACGAGGATCTGCGGAGCTGACTGGTCGAGCACGGCGAAGACATCGTCGAGCCCGGCGAGACTGGTCGCCACCACCAGCTTCGCGCCCGAGCGGGCGACCCGCATGTCGAGCCGCGCCAGACCGGCGAGCGTCATCGCATCGATCCCGTCCGGCCCGCTGACCGGGCAATCGACCACAACCACATCGCCGAGCAGCGCGATCGGCCCGTCGACCAGCGCGCGCAAGGCCCCGCCATCAATGCTGCGAAACCCCGCCCCTTCGAGGTCGGCGGCAATCTGGCGGCGCAGCGCCTCATCCTCGCCGAAAATCGCGACGCGGGCAGGCAGGCCCGCGCTGTCAGCGGCACGGCCATAGGAAAAATCGTGAGCGGGGCGGGCGCCGGTTTCGGGGGGGATCAGCATCGACTCGACTCCAACAGTGTTGGAACGAGACTAGAACAAAACCGGATCAGGTCAAGTAAATCCACCTGTTTTCTGTAGGATGGACAGGCTGCCGACCCGGCAGATGCACGCGTCAATCCTATGATCAGTCGACGAAGGGATCGCGCATCAGGATCGTGTCGTCGCGCTCGGGACTGGTCGAAACCAGCGCCACGGGGCACTCGATCAGCTCCTGGATGCGCTGGATGTACTTGATCGCCGCAGCGGGCAGATCGGCATAGGAGCGCGCGCCCGCGGTGCTTTCATGCCAGCCGGGCATTTCCTCGTAGATCGGCTCGCATTCGGCCTGATCGGCGGCGTGGCTGGGAAGGTAGTCATAGACCTTGCCGCGCAGGCGGTAGCCGGTGCAGATCATCACCTTCTCCAGCCCGTCGAGCACGTCGATCTTGGTCAGCGCGATGCCGGTGACGCCAGAGATCGCGCAGGACTGGCGCACCAGCACGGCATCAAACCAGCCCACGCGGCGCTTGCGCCCCGTCACCGTGCCGAATTCATGCCCCCGCTCGCCGAGGCGCTGACCGATGTCGTCCTCCAGTTCCGTGGGGAAGGGGCCGGAGCCGACGCGGGTGGTGTAGGCCTTGACGATGCCGAGCACGAAGCCGGTCGAATTGGGGCCGAGACCGCTGCCGCTGGCCGCCGTGCCGCTCACCGTGTTCGAGGAGGTGACGAAGGGATAGGTGCCGTGATCGACATCGAGCAGCACGCCCTGCGCGCCCTCGAACAGGATCTTGGCCCCCGCACGGCGGACCTTCTTCAATCGCTTCCACACCGGCTGGGCGAAACGCAGCACGAAGGGCGCGATCTCGCGCAACTCTTCCAGCAGAGCCGCACGGTCCACCGGCGGCTGGCCAAAGCCCGCGCGCAGCGCATCGTGGTGCGCGCAGAGGCGGTCAAGCTGCGGCTCGAGCGTGTCGAGGTGGGCAAGGTCGCACACCCGGATCGCCCGCCGGCCCACCTTGTCCTCGTAAGCCGGGCCGATCCCGCGCCCGGTGGTGCCGATCTTGCCCTTGCCCGCCGCCGTCTCGCGCAAGCCGTCAAGATCGCGGTGGAGCGGCAGGATCAGCGGGCAGTTGTCGGCCACGGCGAGGTTCTCGTCGGTGACCGAGACCCCCTGTCCCTCGATCTTGGCGACCTCGTCGCGCAGCGCCCAGGGATCGAGCACCACGCCATTGCCGATCACCGAGAGCGTGCCCGAGACGATGCCCGAGGGGAGCAGCGAGAGCTTGTAGGTCTTGCCGTCGATCACGAGGGTGTGTCCGGCATTGTGCCCGCCCTGGAAGCGCACCACGACATCGGCGCGGCTGGCGAGCCAGTCGACGATCTTGCCCTTGCCCTCATCGCCCCACTGGGCGCCGATCACGGTGACGTTGGCCATTGCTATCCTTCTCGGGTGGGGGGAACCAGGGTGGGGGAAAACCGCGAGGGGCCGCCTAGGCCTTTGCGGCGGGCGAGGCAAGCTGCGCGAAGGGTTTCGCGCCATGCTGCGTTTGGCCGGACACAGCCTTTCGCAAGGAAACCCTGCCGATGAACACCGCCGCCAAAGCCCTTATCGCCGCCAGCGCGCTTGCCGTGCTGGCCAGTCCGATCCTGGCCCGGCAGCGTGGGGGTGGCGAGCGCCTGCCGCAGACCTGCCGCGCCGAGATCGTCAGGCTGTGCGGCGGCGCGGGCCGCGGCGGGCTTCGCACCTGCCTTGCACAGAAGGCGGGCGAATTTTCCGAAAGCTGCCGCGGCGAACTGCGCGAAAGGATCGAACAGCGCCGGGATGGGGCCGCCGCACGCGGGGAGCCGGAGGCCGGGACGCGCACGCCCGGGCCGGGGCGGACCCTCGCCTATGGCCCCGACAGCCTCCAGGCGCTCGATCTGTGGGTGCCCGAGGGTGCGAAGGCCGCGCCGCTCGTCCTGTTCGTCCATGGCGGCGGGTGGCAGCGCGGGTCGAAGAACAACGCGACCGGCCGTGCGATGCCCGCGCATATGCTGGCGCAGGGCTATGCCTTCGCCGCGATCGACTACCGCCTGGTCCCGCGCAACACGGTGGAGGATCAGGCGGGCGATGTCGCCGCCGCGCTCGCACATATCCTGAAGCGCGCGGGCGAACTGGGGATCGATCCGACCCGCGTGGTGCTGACCGGGCATTCGGCAGGCGCGCATCTGGTGGCGCTGGTGGGGACCGACGAGCGTTACCTCAAGGCGGCGGGGCTTTCCTTTGCCGATATCGACGGGGTGATGCCCAATGACGGGGCGGCCTATGATGTGGCGGCGCAGCTGAAGGGTGCCGGGCCGATGATGCAGGAGACCTACAGGCAGGCCTTCGGCACCGATCCCGCACGGCAGACCGCGCTTTCGCCGACCTTGCAGGCGGCCTCGCCCAATGCGCCCGCCTTCCTGCTGCTCCACGTCCAGCGTCCCGATGCGGTCGCGCAGTCCAAGGCGCTGGCCGAGGCGCTCAGGAAGGGCGGGTCGCAGGCCGAGGTCGCAGGCTTCCCGGGCCAAGGGCTGAAGGGGCACATGGTCATCAACCGCAAGCTCGGCCAGCCCGACTATCCGGCGACCCCGGTCATGGACGCCTGGCTGAAGAAGGTGCTGGGCTAGAGCGCGCGCGGCTCCAGCCCGTCGAGCACCCAGCCGCAGCCGAGCGCCTGCGGGTCTTCGCCTGCGGCGAGCTGGGCCAGCGTGCGCCAGCCCCCGGCGCGCAAGGCCGCCGCCGCCGCGCGGTCATGACCGAGCGGGAGGTAGACCATCCGCCCCGCTTGCGGCTGGGGCGCGACCTCGGCGATCCGGTCGAGGTAAAGCGTGAAGCCGGTCGCGGCTTCCTCGCTGCCGGCAATGCGGTAGGTGCCGCCCCGCCCCGCCGCGCGGCGCAGGCCTTCGGCGTAGAGGGTGAAGCCGAGCCAGGACTGGTATTCGAACCCGTGCCGCTCGGTCGGATCGAGCGTGATCCGCGCCGCATCACCAATATGCGCCGCTATCGCCGCAAGCCCGTCGAGCCGCGATTTCAGCGCACCGCCCGCATCCACGGCGCGCAGGGCGGCAAGCGCGCTATCGAGCGGGCCGGCGGCATAGAGCAGTGGCAGATAGGCCGCGCCGCCTGCCGCTTTCAGGCCGCCTGCATCCTTCGTGTCGAGCTCGCGCCGCACCGCGTCGCGCCTGTCGGAGGCAAGCGGGAAGGCCTTTTCGGCGAGGGTATCGACGAGGTCGGGGAGCGTGAAATCGACCGAGATGCCGGTGAGGCCCGCCGCCTTCATCGCCTCGATGGCGAGCATCACCACCTCGCCCGCCGCCGCGACGCTGTCGGCACCGATCAGTTCGGCGCCCAGTTGCAGGCGCTCACGGGCGGGATCGAGCTGGCTTGCCTTCATCACCACCGTGTCGCCGCAATAGGCGAGACGCAGCGGACGCGGCGCATCGCGCAGGCTGGTGGAGGCGATCCGCCCGACCTGCGGGGTCATGTCGGAGCGCAGCGCCAGCGTGCGCAGGCTGGCGGGATCGACGAAGCGGAACATGGTGCTGCGCTCGCCCACGCTGACGCCCGCCATGCGGCCGACCAGCGAGGCCTCGAACTCGAGCAGCGGCGGGCGCACGCGGTCGTAGCCGTGCGCGCCCATGACATCGAGGCAGGCGTGCATCGCCGCCGTGATCCGCGCCGCTTCGGGGGGCAGGTGATCTTCGAGGCCTTCGGGCAGGAGGTCGCTGGGTTTGGTCATTGCGCTTGCGCTTAGCGAGGTATCGACGCGGGGTGAAGGGGCAAGCACCAAAGGCTGCCCTCCCGCCGGAGCGCTGGACCGGCCCGCAACGCGGGCCGCAAGCGCGACTGCGCGCCGGCCGAAAGGCCGTCCCCTCGGCAGGGAGGCTGGCAAGGCCAGCCTCCCGCGAGAGATTAGAAGCTCAGCGCCTTGACCAGCTTCACGCCCTCGACCTTCTCGGCCTCGGCGATCACTTCGGGGGTCAGCGCCTCGTCAAGGCTGAGGAGCAGCACCGCTTCCCCGCCCGCCTCGCGCCGGCCGAGGTTGAAGGTGCCGATGTTGATCCCGCGCGCGCCCAGCAGCGTGCCGATGCGGCCGATGAAGCCCGGCTTGTCGTCGTTGACGATGTAGAGCATGTGGCCCGACAGCTCGGCCTCGATGCCGATACCGAAGATGTCGACCAGACGCGGCGCCTCGGTGCCGAACAGCGTGCCGGCAACCGAACGCGGCCCCTGCGCGGTCTCCACCGTCACGCGCACGAGGGTGTTGAACGCGCCGTCGCGATCGTGCCGTATCTCGCTCACATCAAGCCCGCGTTCCTTGGCGAGGAACGGCGCGTTGACCATGTTCACCGTGTCCGAATAGCGGCGCATGAAGCCCGCCAGCACCGCCGCGGTGATCGGCTTGCCGTTCAGTTCGGCGGCCGCGCCCTCGCGCTCGATGCTGATCCTGGCGAGATTGCCGTGGGCAAGCTGGCCCACAAGGCTGCCGAGCTTTTCGGCGAGCGCCATGTAGGGCTTGAGCTTGGGGGCTGCCTCGGCGCTCAGCGCGGGCACGTTGAGCGCGTTGGTCACGCCGCCA
>JACCDK011942981.1_pt1 | contig 12749 bp, 8 predicted proteins | sample 7445871 | NCBI WGS metagenome assembly JACCDK01 (sample SAMN15323436, study PRJNA562643) | freshwater metagenome | isolation source: river surface water | place: USA:Blue River Watershed | collected 2017-08-15
CGCGATACTTCGCGTCTTGATCCCCCGACTGAAGTCTGTTTTTTTTGTATTTGTGTAGAGACGCGATACTTCGCGTCTTGATCCCCCGACTGAAGTCTGGTTTTTTGTATTTGTGTAGAGACGCGATACTTCGCGTCTAAAATAAACAAAACGCGCGATTACGCGTCTAAAATAAATAAGACGCGCGGTTACACGTCTAAAATAAAAAAGACGCGAGGTATCGCGTCTCTACAGTTAAATTTTATGGAGCTATCCCACCTCATCAGGTAATTCGATGAATAGCCATCCGAAGGGAATGTTTGAAACCTGGATGAAAATTTTCGTTTAAAAATAATGGATGGCCCGTACTCGGTACAACTCATTTTTTCGCGCCTCGCGGTAGCTACCATCGATGAATAATTGTAGCCAAGCGATGGTTTGGTCGGTGATGGTTTGACCTTGGTATTCGGTGGATGACCAATAGAGGTCTGTTTTATCGATGCCACCGATTTTATCAGCTTGCAGGTAAATTTGGTGTAATTCATCTTTGCTAGGAAGGAACCAATTGCTGAATCCTCCGTAGGTATAATTTGAGCAGAGGCGTGCGGCTGAATTAGGGGTATTGCACATGCGGACGATTTCGGCGGTATTGGCTAAACCGGCACCAATGTATTCATTTCTAGCTTTCGTAATGAATAAACCCGGACAACCCCAATAGGTGGAGGTCGCCACATCCTCTGGACTTACCACAAATCCGTGTTGTTCCCCTCGAACAAATCCTGGGTCTGTTTCTTTGAAGAAATACGTAATAATTCCCCCTTGGTGGTAGTCCCCAATTTTCAGAGTGGTGGGGCTTGGGGTTGTGGGCCCTCCCGGTACGACAGGTGGGACGGGGATAACCGGTGTACTTGAAAGGGTTTTAAAGGTTATTGGACTTCCGTACGAGACGCCTTTCGTATTGATGGCATAAGCGACTATGTAATAGGTTTTGTTTTCACTTAAGTTTCCTAGGAAATAGGTAAATGGACCTTTGCCAATTGCCACAGGAAATTTCAAGTTTTTGACCGTTGGGTTAGGCACGATACTCACACAAAAACCTTTTTCTGTGACGGGGGTATTGCCCTCTGCGGTCACCGTTCCTGTGAGCACGGCGCCACGTAGCCCGATATCGGTAACGGATACCGTTTTGACTGTCGCATAAGTATAGTCACCGGTGGTAAAGGGAATGGGGGCACCGTAAGCAGTTCCTTTTTTATTGGTCGCAAAGGCCCGCATGAAATATTGAACATTGGTTTTTAAGTTGGTAACCACAAGACGGTAAGCGCCAACGTCCCCAGGGATGATGAATTTTTGGCAATCGGTCAGTTCTTCTTTGCTCGGGCAGAGTAAAAACCCTCGTTCTGTAATGCCGGAGCCCCCATTATCAAAAACTTCACCTTGTAAATTAGCCGTCGTATTCGTTACCTCGTTGACGTTGATACTTCCAACAATCGGTGGACTGAAATTACCCGTCGTAAAACTGAGAACATCTCCATAAGAAATACCTAAAGCATTAATGGCGTATGATTTTACATAATAGGTGGTGTTTTCATTAAGGCCATTTAGAAAATTATCAAAGGGACCTTCCCCCTTGCCGGAAATCACTTTGTAGTCTTGAATGGTTGGATTAGGAGAAATGCTCCAGCAAAAACCGCGTTCGGTTACTTGTTTTCCACCGTCATAGCCGACAATCCCGCCTACTTGGCAGGAATTAATGTAGACGTTTTTGATTCGATCTGTTGTGACTTCGGGGAGGGTATATTCTTTGGTGGTGAACGTTTTGGTCAATCCCAGTGTTGTCGTCTCTGAGTTTTTGGCAAAAGCCACGTATGAGTAGAGCGTTTCCGCTTTTAATCCGGTCACTAAAACTGCGAAATCCCCTTGGCCGGGGCTTGAGGTAACCCGTTGTTTGAGTAACTCATTGGGTTTGTTGTGATCCGCATAGAAAAATCCTCGTTCTGTATTTCCGAGAATATCTTCGGAAGCATTAAATCCTTGTAAGGTTACCGATGTTGCGCGCGGATTTATGGCCTCCTTAGTTTGAACATTGGGGGCAATCGGTAAGCTCTCTTTTTTGCACGCCATGAAAAGGCCTAGCAAAAGAAGCCAGTAAATTTTCTTAATAGAACTAGTAATACCCATGTTACCTTTGGCATTTAGCCAAGGTTAATTTGGGTAAAACTACGTAAAAAATTCATTTAATGATAAAAATCAGGTTAAGCCTGCACTATTTAACAATTGATAATGAATATTTTTGTGACAATGTTTTTCTTTACAAAGAGAAATTTCGCTATATGTACCATATACGATGACTCCGTGTAAAGATAAATTAGAACTAGGATTATGGAAATCCTCTCCGAGATTCGGGGAGGATTTTTGCTAGTTAACGAGTTACCTTTCCAATCGCACAACTCACCAATGATTTAGCCTCCTTGAAAAGGGAATTATTCCCTTTTTCTGGATAGCCCATTCTATCCATTTTTTTGAGATAAGCTGCTCGATCTAAATGCGATCCTTGAATACGAATTTTTTCTTCTTCGAGGGAGATTTCGACAGACTTGACGCCTTTGAATGCCATTAAATTCTTTTGGATGCTGCTGATGCAGCCACCACATTTCATGTTTTCAACAAAAATTTCGAGCGTTTCCATGGTATTCTTTGTTTTGTGTATCCAAAGCTACCCTTTCACTCACGTGTAATATATGACTTAGGTCAGCTTAGAGAAGTGTTTTTATCTTCTCCTTGACCCCTTTCTTTAATCGGTAGGTAATGAGGCGCTTGTCCTCCGTAGAGGAGGTTCGTTCAATGGCATTTTTGATGTTGTAATAGAAAGCCAACTTCTCATTCACTTGCTTAATGGTCACAAATCTAATTCGTCTTTGGTTTTCTTGGGATTTGTTGGCACACTCCAAAATTTCATTTAACTCATTCGTTGGGATGTAGTTATCGCCCGCCAAAACGAGTGCCTGCAAGAGTTTGCGTTCCAAGGCATCAAAATTCGGCTCGAGTTTGCGTTTCTTGTGGTAAACCCAATAGCTTAGGCCGAGAACCAGTAGCAATAGACATGCGACTAGGTAGTAGCGGGAATAGTCTTTTTGGTAAAAGGGCCCCACGTAACTTGATTTCTTCAATAATTCATTAACCGATATGATCGACAGGGGTCCTCGGTGTGTAAAATGAAAATACTTGAGCGTATCCCCCGAGATGAAATGTTCGCCTCCCGCCTCAAAATAGGTGCCATTGTCTTTGTAGAGAAACACCTCATTTTTGACGGGATCAATGATGTAAGCACGATCGCGCGCAAATTGGATAAAATGAGTTCCGTTCCAAAAAATAGATCGATGCTCTTCAAGTGGAATTTGATCGGAAATATTTCCGAGCACTTCCCAGGTTTTATCCACAAATCGAAATTTTTGTATTTCCCGAGGAAAGATAATTTTTTCGTCTTCCAAAAAATTTTTGTGGTTGGATCCTCCTGAGTAATAAGCATCATCGGAGGCCGAATAGCCTTGAAAGCCATCTGACATCCTTTCCGGTCCCAGGTTTTTAGGACGTAATATCTCCCACTCCTTGCTGGATTTATCATCAAAAAAGGTGATATGTCGATTATAGGACCAAAAGCCTTCACCGCCAAAAGAATACAATTGATTCTTTCGATAGAAGCGATTTGAACTAAAATTATATCCACTGTGCAAGGTTCGATCGATGCGATTCATGACCAAGGAATCTTGATTGAAATCAAAAACCATCCCCGTCCCTTGCACTACAAAGCGAATTTTATTCTTGGCTAAAATGAAATAATCGGCATGATTCGGTTTGCTTAGCCAAAGCTTCAAGTCAGCATCTTCCATTTTGACTGGACCCACCAGTTGCCATGTATCTGAACTGATTTCTTTTTGCAATTGGCGCGTACTTAAATTTATGCGCATCCGAAGATTACTGTGATTGGGAAGCCAATCAACATTGTAATCAAGGGAGTCTGCGCTAAAGGATGTGCTTAACATGATCAAAGCCAAGCAACCTCGTAAAAATCTGTTCACGGTATAAAAATTAAAAAATCAAAAATAAGTAAAACAATGGATTTCTGAAGAAATACTTAGGTTTGATTCTGTTATAATAACGTGAATAACGGATTTTTTTGAGGGATTCTCACAAGATAATCAGTATTTTGAGACATCTGTTTATTAAATAACTTTATGAAGTTTTATTCTACCTTTTTGGGGCTTTGCATTTGCCTCTTCTCCATCACAATTTTCGGCCAAGACATACGGGTAAAATCCGTTACAAAAAATGTACTGACTTTTGATGCGAGTTCAGATGCACTAATGACGGAATTAGGAATTAAAGATCGATTTCATGTTTCACGCTACTATGAGTATGCTGATTTCACGGGGGATGGAAAGAAGGACCTATTCATTAACTATGCGGGGAATCCTGAAAAAGCTTTCTTGAGTGCTGTGTTCGTTCAAAAATCAGTGAATGGAAAGATGCAATGGGTCGAGGATATTAATTACCGGGTCAAGCAAAATTCTGATTTTGGTTTTGTGACGGGTTTATCTGCCGACTTTAACGGAGATGGGAAGCTTGATATCTATCAATACACACAAAATTACCATGGTCGGCCGGGTTTTCAACCAAGTAATTACAAGGGCGGTAAAAATAATGTTCCGGATAATTACTTAATCAACACAGGCAAAGGCTTTAACTATGTTATGGGGGATGATTACTTCAATGGGGACATGTCGAATGGAGACTATTTGAATCAGAAAGAACCCATCCTTTTAGATATTGATCGGGATGGAGTACCTAATGTATTGTTTGGGCACGTAGGTCAATTTGGGAATGATGTCTATCAAAGAAAGCCTGGCTTGTATGATTTATTCTATTCGTATGAGTTGGATGCCAACAATCAATGGAAAAGAGAATTTGTGTACCCCAATGCGAATCCTATCAATTTTTGTTGTAATCAATTGGAGGCTTTTCCTTTCAATGGGCAAGTCGTCAATGGGCGCGATTATTATTTCTTGTTACGATATGATCAGGTTTGGGATAAGACAAGCAACTCAATTATACCGTTTACTTCTTGGAATCTCTCAGCAAATCAATACGTTGTTCAGCAGTTTCAAATCCGTAAAAATGATTTGACGCGTAGTTTTGATCCCAGTGGAGCCCAAGACTTTGGGAAATTACAACGAGAATACCCTTATTCAATTGTGAATGATTGGGGAACTCACTTTGTTGACTTGGATAAAGATGGGACTGTTGAGCTGATTACCTTGGAATGGGGGAATAATAAAGAAAATGAATTTCGACCAAATAAAATTGCGGTTTATAACTTGAAAGGAGAGGATATCTCAGCCCAATGGTTTGATAATCGACTCAATTATGACAACACCAAATCCCATGCCAATGGCATTCATTTAGTTGACATAAACAACGATGGTCTGATTGATATTGTGCCACAAAATGGATGGTACGAGAAGAAGAACGACCAATGGGGTTACTTCATATTTATCAATAATGGGAAGAAAATGGTCAAACGTTCGGTGGTTTTTCCTACGGCTGATCAATCCAGTGAATTTTTTGACCAAGGTGGAAACTGGAAAGGATTTAAAATCCCCATTGATTTTAATGAAGACGGCATTTACGAAATTATGCAGATTCGAATGGATAAAAATATTGATGTTGTCGAGCTTAATTTAAGTGATGTAGATAAGGATGGAATTTCCGATGACCAAGATAATTGCCCCAAATCCTTTAATCCTGACCAAGCAGATACAGACAAAGATGGAATCGGCGATGTGTGTGATGTCATTCATTCACAGGTGATCAATCCCATCAAGATAAAAAGTACCGAAAATGTGGAAATCTATGCCCTCAGGAATCCATTTGGAGTCGAAAATGAAAATTTTCGCATGGTGAATGGATTGGAGGAGTTCCATCCGCCATTTGACCGAGCAACGATCCCGCTTGACTTTAATCAAGATGGGAAAATGGATATCATCCACCATAGTACGTACATCGGAGCATTGAATACCAACATAGCCTTGGGGCATTTATCAGTGCCGATTTACTTTAAGAATCGAGGGAATTTTAGTTTTGATGTTTATCGCAATCCCAATTACCTAGATTATTCGATTTTCCATGCGATTCAGAACTATGAACTGGTGGATGTCAACAAAGATGGGAAATTAGAGATTTTTCCAGGGGGTGAACATTACCATGCTGAGCAGACTGGTCAGGAGAACTATAAGAACGTTCAATCTTGGTTGGATAAAAATCATAACCACCAGGTAGGAAGAGATTATTCAAAGTCAGAATTTAAATTGAACCGTTATTATTCCTTGAACGATCGAACTTATTTGGTCGATGAAGTCAAGAAAATAGATGTTTCAGCGGAGAAGGCCAAGGATCCTACGAATATCTTTGATTCTATTCAATCCATAGCCACTGGCGATATCGATCAGGATGGCGATGCGGATTTGATTCAAATGGCACAATCGATGAATGGTAGGTTTTTTAATGTTATGCTCAACGACGGGAAGGGTAATTTTACACTCACCAAAAACAAAACGGATATTATGTTTGCGGAAGGTCGCCTGATTTTAGATGACTTGAATCAAGATGGGAAAGTTGAGCTTTTGGGCATCGGGAAAAAAGAAAACACCAAACAGTTTTACCTTTATTTGTTTGAAAATTTAGGTGGGACTTTCGATTTCCAGCGACCTAAGGCGATTGAAATGGTGTATAGTGCGGACAATCCGATAAATCCGGGAAACCAAAGTTTACGTTCTTACAAAAAACAGGATTTAGATCAAGACGGAAATCCTGAGTTCATTTGCTACCTAACGAATCAATACTCAGGTTTGGGGAGTTTGGATTTCCAGCCAGATAAATTAACCTTGATTGAACCCCATAATCAAATCATTATTTTCACGAATACCAAAGGTACGCTGAGCAATACCACGACCAAATTTATTCCGGATCAGAAAAATTTTGGCAAGTGGTTTACCAATGAAAGTGGAATGTATATGATTGATTTGGATTTAGATGGCAATTTAGATTTAGTGCCTTATGTAAATACTTTGGAGCCCAAATACCTTTGGAACAATTCCAAGGATTTCCAATATTTCGCATTCAACTCAAGTACCAAAAAGTTTGAATGGAAGTCGAAGCCTAATTACGCGGCTTTGTTTACGACGGCCGACAAGGATTTTGGTTCCTTGGCGAATAACCTGGGACGACATGCTTATGATTACGTTGATTTAGATGGAGATGGGGCGTATGAAGTCGTGCAACCCTCGATTAAATTAGACCTTGACCCCAACGTAAAGGGTAATGAGAATTATTTGTTGATTATCAAGGACAAATCTTTGGATAAGCGTCCAGATGATGATGGTGATGGGGTCAAAAATATCGTAGATAAATGCCCGAATACAGTGAAAGGAGCCAAAATTGATGCCAGTGGCTGTGAGATTGTCTTATCGACAGAACCAATGGAACTGGACCTTGTCGTATCTCCAAATCCATTTGAGCAATCCTTGAAAATACATTATCCAACGGAGTTTGGTGCCCTCGTTTCGGCGGAGATGAGCGATGCCAAGGGGGCCGTGGTCTGGAAAAAATCCCAAGTGCTTGCGGATGAGTTGGTTGATTTCTCCTATTTACCAACAGGTAATTATGTAATGAAATTAACTTCATTAAGCAATGGAAAGTCCCAAGTCATAAAACTTAATAAGATACAACAGTAATGAAGAAGGTATATATTGTATTACTTTGCCTGATTTCTTGGGCATGTTCCAAGGAAATACTCACCCATCAACTGAGCACAAATGCGATTCCTTTGAATGGGGGTACCGTTTTACCTGCAACGAACTCCTTTGAACATGGACAACAAGTTTCTTTGACCGCTACGCCCAATGGTGAATATCTTTTTAAAAATTGGCAAGGGGCAATCAATGGAACTAGTAATCCCATGAACCTCGTGATGGACGCTGATAAACAAGTTACGGGAGTATTCGAAAAACGACAATATCCATTGACATTAACGATTGAGGGAAATGGAACCGTGAAGGAAGAAGTCGTTGCGGTCGCGAGTCAGGCGCAATATCCATCGGGCACGACGGTTAGATTGACCGCGCGTGCAAATCCGGGGTCCTTATTCAGTGCATGGAAAGGGGATTTATCAGGGACAGATTCCATTTTAACAACCGTCATTACTAAGCCAATCACGTTAAGTGCCAAGTTTATTGATAGGCCTATGGTTCCAGCGGTAAACACAGATTTATTCCCAAACTTAAATTGGAATGATCATGCAGCCGGTAAAAATATGCCTTACGATTTCAATAATGACCAAATTCCCGATGTAGTTTCCTACCGACGAGTTTCGGAAAAGTCTATTTTGCCGTCAATATTTGAGATAAAAGATTACACAGGGGCTAGTATTTTTTCATTTGATTTAAAGGCCTTTAAACCAGCGGTTAGAGATTCTTTACAGCACATCATGGTCGACTTCCAAGATTTGAATAATGATGGGTTTTATGATTTTGGACTTTCCTACATGGGCGAGTGGTGGACGGGCCAACCGGGAACACCGGGTAGTTCGGCAAAATATATCGGGAATAACATCTATCTGCTACTCTCGAAGGGGAAGATGCAGTATGATGTGGTTGAAATATTGGATGAGCCCAACAAGCCTCTGTCATTTAATATTTCTCTTTTTGATTGGGATTTCGATGGGAAACAGGATGTTCTTTTATCTGAATACCACCGGGGTGATTACCTGAAGAATATGGGGAATAACCGTTTTGAAAGACGGAAATTAGGTACCCCCTTATTTAATCAATCCGTTTCAAATAAATTGGATTTTGATGGAGATGGTTTGCTGGATTATGTCAATTTGTATGTCAACCAAATCGACGAATTTGGGAATTATGCCTCAAAAGATATGTCACAAACATTGAGTGTTATGAACAGCAAGGGAGTAAGTCATTACCCTGTTGTAGGTAAAACGCTCAAAAAATACATCTACATGAACGGAGATATAGTCTCTGTAGAGCGAATAGCGATGGTTGATGGGGATGGCGATGGGGATAAAGACCTCATTGTGGGCAGCTGTGAAGTTAAGCCTAACGCTCCTTGGTATTATTTGCAGGAATATTTTGAAAATACGGGTAAACAATTCGAGTATCGTCCGAATTACATCGAAATTGATAAAAAACTCATCGGTGAATTACAGGTGTGGACCGCCGATATTGACAAGGATGGCGATGTCGATTTATTCTATCCTACCTATCGGAAAAGTCAATTGAAAGGTGTTAACGGGGCTTATTTCTGGTGGGAAAATACGAAGAGTGGCTTTAAGATTAACAAGAATTTTTATTTAAAATATTGATTCTATTCATTGACTTTATGTTCGATAATTTAAATAAATTGAGCTTTATTTAATCTATGAACAAACGGCAATTCCTCAAATCTTCCCTCGGCCTTGGGCTCCTGCCTTCGCTGCATCAGTTACTAACTCAGCCTGCATCGGCAGATGATGAAGTTTTTTGGACAAAAGTACGAAAGGCTTATCGACTGAAGCCGGATTACATCAATTTGGAGAATGGCTATTACAATATCCTTCCCGAGGAAATCCTTGAGAAACACCTGCAGCATATTCGTGAAATCAATTATCAGGGTGCTTTTTACATGCGAACATCCCAATTTTCGGATCGAAAAGCCATGTCTAAACTCGTGGCAGATATCGTTCACTGTTCGCCCGATGACCTCATTTTAACTCGAAATACCACGGAATCCCTCGACATGATTATTGGCGGATATCCTTGGCAAGCTGGGGATGAAGCAGTCTTTGCCATACAAGATTATGGTGCGATGCAAGATATGTTTGCACAGGTGGCTCGTCGACATGGCGTTGTGCTGAAAAAAATCTCTTTGCCATTGCACCCAGCGAATGATGAAGCAATTGTCAACTTGTATGCATCAGCCATCACCCCCAAAACCAAATTGCTCATGGTTTGTCATTTGGTCAATGTGACGGGACAAATCTTGCCAATACGGAAGATTTGCGACATGGCCCATGCCAAAGGCGTGGAGGTCATGGTAGATGGCGCCCATGCCATCGCGCATTTTGAGTTTAAATTGCCCGACTTACACTGCGATTATTATGGAGCCAGTTTGCATAAGTGGCTGTCCGTCCCACTTGGTGTTGGCATGTTGTACGTTAAGCCGGAACATGTATCCAAAATTTGGCCGGTATTCGCCGAAAACGAAGAGGCCGCCAAAGGCATCGAACGCCTGAATCACTTGGGGACTAATCCGGTCCATGCCCATTTAGCGGTGCAAGATGCGGTCGATTTTTACCGCCTATTGGGACCTGCGCGAAAAGAAGCGCGTTTGCGTTATTTGCAACAATACTGGACCAGTCAAGTACGTAATCACCCGGGTATTTCAGTCAATACCCCCGAAGATCCCGCGCGGCACGCGGCGATTGCAAACGTGGGTGTTGCCCGACTAAAACCTGCAGAATTAGCGAAACGCCTTTTGGAAGAATTTAAGATTTACACGGTGGCAATTGATGGCAATGACGTACATGGCTGTCGGATTACTCCCAATATCTTCACCAGTACCGCGGAGTTAGACCAATTAGTTCGTGCGCTGAAGGCTTTAGCCTAAAAAAAAGGCAGCTCTTTCGAACTGCCTTTGAATGAATTATTTTCCTTTCTTTTGAGCGGCCATCCATTCCATGATGCTGACTGGTTTTCCGTTGATACGGACTGGAGAACCGTCAAGGTCTGTGCGCGGTAGATTCTCATGCAAATAAACCCATGACCAGTGCCCATTGTATTGGAATCCTGTCCCTCCATAAAAATTGGTGATGTCATTCACATGATCGTAATAGGTAAAGTGGACATTTTTTGCTCCGATGTTGCGGAGGCGATTGAATACAGGAACCACGGTCAAATCGGGGATGGTGGTCATGTCATCTTTGGCATGGACAAACCAGATGGGTACATTTTTGATTTTTTGTAAATCTGTATCGGCAATGTATTCTGAGCGGTAAGCTAATGCGCTAATGTATCCTGCGGCAAAGTAATCCGGGTACAATAAAATCAATTTCAAGGCCATATATCCACCGTTCGAGCAGCCTCCCACATAGATGCGGTTCGGGTCGATTTGCGGATTGGATTTCACATAATCTTTAATCAAAGCCATTAAACCTTCGTTGTAGATGTCATTGTCTTTTCCTTGTGTTCCCACACCTTGCGTATTGTGCATCCAGGCACCTGGGCATTGAGGCGATAACACAAAAGCGCCATCGAATAATGCCTGAATAGCTGGCGAAGCATAATTAGCAGCTTTATTGCCTAACAGTGGAATGGTTGGGTCTGTGCCTCCTTCGCCACCCCCATGTAGCCAGATGATTAATGGAGCTTTATCCTTCGCCACCTTGGGGCTGAAGGTCGCATAAGACATCGTTAACTTCTCGTTGTACGTATACTTTTTCGTTAAGTCGAATTGATCTACCAAAGGCATAATTTTTCCTGTCGGGGTATCCCAAATTTGCTGGCTTTTCGTATGTAAAACCATCATTGAATAATCTACCCAAACATTTCCTTTCCCGCGAAAATATTGAATCGGCGAGGAGAGCGGTATTTGGGGGCCTACGGCTAATACGAGCGTGATATTTTTGCCCGTTTTAACACGATTCCCTTGTTCATCGGAAATGTATGCCGTTATGATTTCGCGTTTATTCTGCTCGTCATTGATTGCACCTATCGCTGATTTTCGGGAGGCGAATACTTGGTATTCCGATGGGTTGACTTTCGAAGTAGTGTCGTTTAATTGCAAAATGACTTTATTCACTCCGGCTCCCCAGTCAAAACCCTCCACGACCCATTGATAGGTTCCGGTGGGTTTGGCGAGGCCGACAAAATGTAAGCAAATGAGGCATGAGAGGATAAGTAGTTTTTTCATCTGTGAATAGGTTTGGAATAATGTAGGGAAATATACGGCTTTTGAATGAAATGCTTGGATGCCTTGTCGGGTTTTAAGCCATTCCTACTGATTTCCCTGCGATGTACCCGGTTGTCCAAGCTGCTTGAAAGTTAAATCCCCCTGTGATGCCATCGATGTCCATGACTTCTCCCGCAAAATAAAGTCCGGGTATTTTTTTGCTTTGCATCGTATTGACATCGATTTCTGCCAAATCAATTCCCCCGGCAGTAACAAATTCTTCCTTAAAGGTGGTTTTGCCTTGTACCTCATATCGGTCGTTGATGAGGGTGTTAATGAGTTTGTTGGCATGTTTCCCCACTAAATCGACCCAGCGAAGGTCAGGTTGAATGCCATTTTTTTCCAACAAATACATCCACAATCGATTGGGCATCGGAAAGGGGTTGTGGTTTTGGAGCATTTTGGCGCCCTGTGACTTTTGGATTTCGATGAATTGGCTACGGAGTGTTTCTTCTTTCATCTCATCAAGCCAATTGACGAGTACCGCCACGCTATATTCTTTTTCAGCCAGGATTCGAGCTCCCCACGCAGATAATTGAAGGATCGCTGGGCCACTCATGCCCCAATGCGTAATGAGAAGCGGTCCGATACCAATTAGTTTTTGGCCCTCGATGCGTACGCGTGTTTTTTCCACCACTAAACCCATGAGGGATTTGATGGGTTCCTTTGGCATATTGAAGGTAAAAAGGGACGGGACGGGTGGAATGATATTC
>JACCDK010619603.1_pt1 | contig 12741 bp, 10 predicted proteins | sample 7445871 | NCBI WGS metagenome assembly JACCDK01 (sample SAMN15323436, study PRJNA562643) | freshwater metagenome | isolation source: river surface water | place: USA:Blue River Watershed | collected 2017-08-15
GGTGCCCGCCATGTTGGCGTGCTTGAACACATCCGAGCAGCGGTCCACGCCGGGGCCTTTGCCGTACCAGATGCCGAAGACGCCGTCGAATCGGTTGGTGCCTGCGGGCGCAAAACCCAGCTGCTGCGTCCCCCACAAGGCGGTGGCGGCCAGCTCTTCGTTCACGCCGGGCTGGAAGACGATGTTCTGCGCCTGCAGGTACTTCTGCGCTTTCCACAGCGCCTGGTCGTAGCCGCCCAGCGGCGAGCCGCGGTAGCCGCTGATGAAGCCCGCCGTGTTCTTGCCTTGCAGCGCGTCGCGCTGGCGCTGCAGCATGGGCAGCTTGACCAGGGCCTGCACCCCGCTCATGAAGGCCCGGCCCACGTCGAGGCTGTATTTGTCATCCAGCGTGATGGTCTCGAGGGCTTGGCGGATGTGGTCGGGCAAGGGGGCGTTCATGGCCGGTCTCCAAAGGGTACTGCTGAGGGCCAGTGTAGGGGCTTGGTCTTGAGAGGTGCTTGCTTTTCGTGACAGGATTTGCCCTAGTTATTGAAAGATTCTTGCTCGATAATGGGTTCCATGGAAACACTCGATAAATTCGACTGGCTGATCCTGAACGAATTGCAGCGCGACGGGCGCCTGTCGAACGCCGAGCTCGCGCAGCGTGTGGGTCTGTCGGCGGCGCCCTGCTGGCGGCGGGTGAGGGCGCTGGAGCAAGCCGGGTACATCCAGGGCTACCGGGCCGTGATTGACCGCCACAAGGTCGGGCTGGACGTGCTGGCCTTTGTGCGGCTGGACGCCGAGCGCAATCGGGGCGACATCACGCGCGAACTGGAAGAGGCCATCCGCAAGATCCCCGAGGTCATCTCCTGTCACTACATCAGCGGCACCGGTACTTTCGAGCTCGAAGTGGTGGCGCGGGACCTCAACGCTTTCAGCACCTTTGCACGAGAGGTGCTGATCAACCTGCCCAACGTGAAGGACCTGCACACCAGTTTTTCGCTGGGCGAAGTCAAGGCCGGCGGCGCGCTGCCGCTGCCGGGTCAGGGGTAAAGCCCACGCAGTTCCCGCGCCTGCAGCATGCGTGTGCAGGCGATGATGAAGGTGGCAGTGCGCAGGCTGACCCGGTGTTCATCGGCCACTTTCCAGACGGCGTCAAAGGCTTCGCGCATGATGCGCACCAGCCGGGCATTGATCTCGTCCTCGCTCCAGAAAAAGCTGGAGAAATCCTGCACCCATTCGAAATAACTCACCGTCACACCCCCGGCATTGGCGATGACGTCGGGCACGACCAGGATGCCGCGTTCGGCCAGGATGTCGTCGGCCTCGGGTGTGGTCGGGCCGTTGGCGCCTTCGATGACGAGGCGGGCCTGGATCAGATGGGCATTGGCTTCGGTGATTTGCTGCTCCAGTGCAGCCGGAATCAGGATGTCGCAGGGCACCGACCAGAAGGCATCGTGGGCCAGGCTTTCGCCGCCACCAAAACCGTTGACCGAGCCGTGCTGGGCCACATGGGCCTGCAGGGCAGGCACATCGAGCCCCGCCTCCCGGTAAACCGTGCCGGCATGGTCTTGCACCGCCACCACACGCGCGCCGGCATCGGCAAAGAGCCGCGCGGCCACACCGCCCACATTGCCCAGGCCCTGCACCGACACCCGTGCGCCTTGCAGCGGCAGACCGATGCGCTGTGCGGCCTGCTCGCCGACGGTAAAGACGCCACGACCTGTAGCCTCCTTGCGGCCCAGGGAGCCGCCCAGAGCGATCGGCTTGCCGGTCACCACGCCGGTGGCGGTGGACCCCTCGTTCATGGAGTAGGTGTCCATCATCCAGGCCATGGTCTGTTCGTTGGTGTTGACGTCGGGCGCCGGGATGTCCTTGGTCGGGCCGATGATCAGACCGATCTCGCTGGTGTAGCGGCGCGTCAGCCGCTCGAGTTCGGCGCGTGAGAGGGTTTTGGGGTCGACCCGGATGCCGCCCTTGGCACCGCCAAAGGGCAGGTTGACGGCGGCGTTCTTGACCGACATCCAGGCCGACAGGGCCATCACCTCGGACAGCGTCACATCCTGATGAAAGCGCACGCCACCCTTGCCCGGACCCCGGCTGGTGTTGTGCTGCACGCGGTAGCCCTCGAAGTGGGCGATGGTGCCGTTGTCCAGCTCGATCGGCACATCGACGATCAGCGATCGTTTGGGCCGCTTGAGGGTTTCAACCCAGCGCGCCAGATGGCCCAGATAAGGCGTGACGCGGTCGACCTGCTGCAGGTAGATGCCCCAGGGCCCGAGATGCCGGGCGTCGAGGTAGGAGGGCAGGGCATGCGCCCCATGGGAGGCCGTGGCGAGAGGGGTGTTGGACACGGTGTTTTCCTTTCGTCAAACTGACGCCGAGAGCTTAGGCGGCCGCCTTTTGTATGTCCAAAGCCGTTTTGTCGTGATCCCATGCGTTTCACGCATAAGGGTGCGTGTGCTCACGAAATGTGCACGCCAGTAAAATCACGCTTTTGGCCCACGGGCGGTGGGCTGGCCGCCGGGTCCGATGGTTGGCGAGCTGCCGCACGTTCATGCCCTTTGTCTGGCGCCTTCAGGGCGAAACCACATGCTTTACCCTCAGGAATTCGATGTCATCGTCGTAGGCGGCGGTCATGCCGGAACGGAAGCCGCGCTCGCGTCCGCCCGCATGGGCTGCAAGACGCTGCTGCTGTCCCACAACATCGAGACGCTGGGCCAGATGAGCTGCAACCCCAGCATCGGCGGCATCGGCAAGGGCCACCTGGTCAAGGAAGTGGACGCCCTGGGCGGCGCCATGGCGCTGGCCACCGACGAGGGCGGCATCCAGTTCCGCATCCTCAACAGCTCCAAAGGTCCGGCCGTGCGCGCCACCCGTGCCCAGGCCGACCGCATCCTCTACAAGGCCGCGATCCGCCGCATGCTGGAAAACCAGCCGAACCTCTGGCTGTTCCAGCAGGCCGTCGACGCCCTGATGGTCGAAGGTGACCGCGTGGTCGGTGCCGTCACGCAGGTGGGTATCCGTTTCCGTTCGCGCACCGTGGTGCTGACGGCAGGAACATTCCTTGACGGCAAGATCCATGTCGGCCTGCAGAACTACTCGGCAGGGCGTGCGGGTGACCCGCCGGCGGTCAGCCTGTCGGCACGCCTGAAGGAACTGAAATTGCCGCAAGGTCGCCTGAAAACCGGCACGCCGCCGCGCCTGGATGGCCGCACCATCGACTTTTCCAAGTGCATCGAGCAGCCTGGTGATGGCATGCCTGGTGGCATGAACGAGCAGGGTGGGGTGCCGGTGTTCAGCTTCATGGGCAAGGCGAGCATGCACCCGCAGCAGATGCCCTGCTGGATCACCCACACCAACGAGCGCACCCACGAGATCATCCGCTCCGGCTTCGACCGCAGCCCCATGTTCACCGGCAAGATCGAGGGCGTGGGCCCGCGCTACTGTCCCAGCGTGGAAGACAAGATCAACCGCTTTGCCGACAAGGACAGCCACCAGATCTTTCTCGAGCCAGAGGGCCTGACGACCAACGAGTATTACCCCAACGGCATCTCGACCAGCCTGCCGTTCGACATCCAGTACGAGCTGGTGCGCTCAATGAAGGGACTCGAGAACTGCCACATCCTGCGCCCGGGCTACGCCATCGAGTACGACTATTTTGACCCCCGTTCGCTCAAGAGCAGCTTCGAGACCAAACAAATCAACGGCCTGTTTTTCGCGGGCCAGATCAATGGCACCACGGGTTACGAAGAGGCGGCGGCCCAGGGCCTGTTTGCGGGCATCAACGCCGCGCTGCAGTGCCGGGGCGAAGCCGCCTGGACGCCCAGCCGTGACCAGGCCTACCTGGGCGTGTTGGTGGACGACCTGATCACCAAGGGTGTGACCGAGCCCTACCGCATGTTCACCAGTCGCGCCGAGTTCCGCCTGCAGCTGCGCGAAGACAACGCCGACATGCGCCTGACCGAGATCGGCCGCCAGATGGGCCTGGTGGATGACGCCCGCTGGGACGCCTTCTGCCGCAAGCGCGATGCTGTTTCACGTGAAACAGAACGACTGAAGTCCGTCTGGGTGAACCCGCGCAACCTGCCGGCCGAAGAGTCGGCCCGCGTGCTGGGCAAGGCCATCGAGCACGAATACAACCTGTTCGACCTGTTGCGCCGCCCGGGGGTGAGCTATACCGGATTGGCCGGGATGAACGGTGGTCGATACCTGAGCCCCGATGTTTCACGTGAAACGCTGGGCGAATTGACCGATGCGGTCATCGAGCAGGTCGAGATCGCCGCCAAGTATTCGGGCTACATCGACCGCCAGAAGGAAGAGGTCGAGCGCGCCGCCTATTACGAGGGCCTGAAATTGCCCGCCGACCTGGACTACATGCAGGTCTCGGCCCTGTCGATCGAAGCCCGCCAGAAACTGGCCAAGCACCGCCCCGAAACCCTGGGCCAGGCCTCGCGCATTTCGGGCATCACGCCCGCCACCATCTCCTTGCTGCTGATCCACCTGAAAAAGGGCGGTTTCAAGGGCTTCCGCGCCCCGACCGAAGAGAGCCAGCCGGCATGAGCGATGCGCTGACGGTGCTCAAGGCCGGCGCGGCCGAACTCGGCCTGAGCCTGAGCGAGGCCCGGTTTGAACAGCTGCTGGGCTACCTGGTCCTGATCCAGAAATGGAACAAGGTCTACAACCTGACGGCGGTGCGCGACCCGCAGGAAATGCTCACGCACCACCTGCTCGACAGCCTGGCGGCGGTGGCGCCGCTGGTGCGCTACACCGGCGGCCAGCCGGCCAAAGTCCTGGACGTCGGCTCGGGCGGGGGGCTGCCCGGCATCGTGCTGGCAATCTGTCGACCCGAGCTCGATGTGAGTTGCGTGGACACCGTGGGCAAAAAGGCCGCCTTCATCCAGCAAGTGGCGGCCAGCCTCAAGTTGCCCAACTTGCACGGCATTCACGCCCGGGTCGAAACCCTGACCGGCCCCTTCGATGTCATCTGTTGCCGCGCCTTTGCGTCCTTGCCCGACTTTGTGAACTGGTCGCGTGGCGCGCTGGCCGGGCAGGGCGTCTGGATGGCCATGAAGGGCAAACACCCGCAGGACGAAATCGAAGGCCTGCCTGCTGATGTGCAGGTGTTTCACGTGGAACCACTGACGGTGCCGGGCCTGGATGCGGAGCGCTGCGTGGTCTGGATGCGGCCAGTGACGTGACGGTCTTCTCCCGGGCCTGCACATGCTCCTGTGTCATCCTCGGGCTTGACCCGAGGAACCAGCCTGTGGCGCATGGATTCCCGATCCAGTCGGGAATGACGACAGCAATGCCCTGCCACTGCTGAATGCCATCGCCGTGGAGCCTTGGCGTACACTCGCATCTCCCGGGCTGTCTCCGGGCCAACCCCTCAGCTTGTCCATGTTTTTCGGTATTTCGGATTACGGTGCTTTCGTCGCTGCCATCGTGCTCTTCCTGGCCATCCCCGGCCCGGGCAATCTGGCGCTGATCACTTCGACCGGCAAGGGTGGTATCCCCGGGGGGCTGGCTGCCACGATGGGCGTGATCGCGGGTGACCAGGTCCTGATGTGGGCGGCTGTTGCCGGCGTCGCGGCGGTGCTGGCCACCTACCCGGCGGCCTTTGCCGCGGTGCAGTGGCTGGGCGCCGTTTACCTGGCCTGGCTGGGCTGGAAGATGCTCAGCGCCAAACCCGGCGACGCCCCGGTGCTCAACATCCGTCCGCGCCAGTATTTCCAGCAGGCGTTGGCCATCACTTTGCTCAACCCCAAGGCCATCGTGTTCTACATGGCGTTCTTCCCACTCTTCGTCGACCCCAGGCACCACCTGGGCCTGCCGAGCTTCGCGGTGATGGCGGCAACGATCGCGGCGCTGACTTTTCTGTACGGCCTGGGCATGACGCTGCTGACGCACCACCTGGCCGAGCGCATGCGCGCCAACCCCGTCATCGGCCGCATGCTCGAGAAGCTGGGCGGCGTTTTCCTGATCGGCTTTGGCATCAAGCTGGCCGTCTCCAAATAAACCGGACCTTGCACATGGCCAAGATTTTCTGCATCGCAAACCAGAAGGGTGGGGTGGGCAAGACCACCACCACCGTCAACCTCTCGGCCGGTCTGGCCAAGGTCGGTCAGCGTGTGTTGCTGGTGGACCTGGACCCGCAGGGCAACGCCACCATGGGTTCGGGCATTGACAAGCGCGAGCTGCAGCTGAGCGTCTACGATGTGCTGCTCGAATCGGCCTCGGTCGCCGAAGCCGCCATCAAGGCCGACAAGTGCGGCTACGACGTGCTCAGTGCCAACCGCGAGCTGGCCGGCGCCGAGGTCGAACTGGTCCAGCTCGAACACCGCGACCAGCGACTCAAGAGGGCCCTTGCGGTGGTGGACGCCGAATACGACTTCGTGCTGATCGACTGCCCGCCCTCCCTGTCCATGCTCACGCTCAACGGCCTGTGCGCGGCGCACGGCGTGATCGTGCCGATGCAGTGCGAGTACTTCGCCCTCGAGGGCCTGACCGATCTGGTCAACACCATCAAGCAGGTGCACGCCAACCTCAACCGCGACCTCAAGATCATCGGTCTGTTGCGCGTCATGTTCGACCCGCGCATCACCTTGCAGCAGCAAGTCAGCGACCAGCTCAAGGCCCACTTTGGCGACAAGGTGTTCGACACGGTGATCCCGCGCAATGTGCGCCTGGCCGAGGCGCCCAGTTATGGTTTGCCCGGCGTGGTGTTCGACGCCTCGGCCCGGGGCAGCCAGGCCTATGTGGAATTCGCTGGCGAGCTCGTGCGCCGTGCGCCGACACTCTGAAATGAGTCCAAAAGTTCTTGTTTTGCCCGGTTGGCAGGGCAGTGCAGCGGCACACTGGCAAATGCGCTGGGTGGCACAGCACGGCTACTCGGTGGTGGAACAGGACGACTGGATGCGCCCCCGCCGGGGCGACTGGCTTGCCCGGCTGGACGAGGTGGTGGTGGACACACCAGGCACGGGCGCCAACATCGTCCTGGCGGCCCACAGCCTGGGCTGTCTGCTGGTGGCGGCCTGGGCGGCGGTGTCGCACCACACGGCCCGCATCCGGGGCGCGCTGCTGGTGGCGCCTGGCGACGTGGAACGCCCCGATCTGCGCGAGCACATTCCCGGATGGGCGCCGATCGTGCGCCAGCGCCTGCCGTTTGCGGCGACGCTGGTAGGCTCCACCAACGATCCCTATTGCAGTCACCCCCGGGCCCAGGCCCTGGCAGCCGACTGGGGGGCGCGCTGGGTGGATCTGGGCGCGGCCGGACACATCAATGCCGACAGCGGTCTGGGCGATTGGCCCGCAGGACAAGCCCTGTTGCAAGGGCTGATGAATTAGCAAGGAAGAACGACCATGGTCACCAAGAAACCCAAAGGCCTCGGGCGCGGGCTCGAAGCCCTGCTGGGCCCCAAAGTCGACAGCACCGACGCGGGCACACCTGCAGCCGACAGCGGCACGCCGATGATGATGGCGCTCGACAACATGATCGCCGGCATGTACCAGCCGCGCACCCGCATGGACGAAGGCGCGCTCTACGAACTGGCCGAGTCGATCAAGGCGCAGGGCATCATGCAGCCGATCCTTGTGCGGCTGCTCAGCGAAGGCGCCAACGCCGGCAAGTACGAGATCATTGCGGGCGAACGGCGTTTCCGTGCCAGCAAGCTGGCGGGCCTGGACAGGGTGCCGGTGCTGGTGCGCGACGTGCCCAACGAGGCCGCCGCCGCCATGGCGCTGATCGAAAACATCCAGCGTGAAGACCTCAACCCGCTCGAGGAAGCGCAGGGCCTGCAGCGCCTGATCCGCGAATTCGGGCTCACGCACGAAGCCGCCGCGCAGGCGGTGGGCCGCTCGCGCAGCGCCGCCAGCAACCTGCTGCGCCTGCTGAACCTGGCCGAGCCGGTGCAGACCATGCTCATGGCCGGTGACCTGGACATGGGCCATGCCCGCGCGCTGCTGGCACTCGACAAGGCCACGCAGATCACGGCGGCCAACCAGATCAGCGCCAGAAAGATGTCGGTGCGCGAGGCCGAAAGCCTCGCCAAGAAACTCGGCGCCGAGTTCAACCTCGTCACGCAGAAACCCAAGAAGGAAAAGTCGCGGGACGTGCGGCGTGTGGAAGAAGAGCTGTCGGACCTGCTGATGGCGCAGGTCGAGGTCAAGGTCAAGAAGCGGGTCAAGCGCCTGGGCAAGATCGAGGAAATGGGCGAGCTGACCATCCAGTTCGGCTCGCTCGACGAGCTCAACGGCCTGATCGACAAACTGCGCGGTTGATGCCGGGGGCAGGGGGAGCATGAAGCGTTTGGGTCAACGCATCGGGCAACAGCTGCAGGCGCTCAAGGCCAGGGCCTTCGAGCGCCCCATGCTGCTGCGCATCTACATGCTGGCCGTGCTGCTCAACTCCCTGGTCTTTTACCTGTTGCCCCCCGGCTACTACGACCGCGATGCCAACCTGCTGCACATGGTGCTGGTGCTGGCTCTTTTCCCGGCAACCCTTGTCCATGCCTGGATGCCGTGGATCGTTCACACCGTCAGCGCATTTTCCTTGCTGCTTGTGGGCTACGTGGCGGCCAATACCGGCGGGGTCAATTCCACCACCCTGATCTGGCTCAGTGTGCTGGCCATTGTGGTGCTGATGTTGCTGGATGCACGGGCCATGGCGGTGTGGGTGGTCTTGATCCTGGCGACCATCTTCGGGCTCGTCGCCGCCATCGACCTCGGCTGGGTCAGCCCCGTCGCGCATGTCGGCAAGCAAGGGGTTCCCTGGACGCTCATGAACTACCTGCTCGCCAGCCTCAGCCTGATGACGGCGGTGGTGATCTACGAGCAGATGCACCGCCAGCAGCAGCAGGAGCTCGATCAGCGCAACGCTGAACTGCGCGCCACTCACCACGCCCTCATTCAGGCGCAGGCCCACAAGGACGAATTCGTCGCAGCGGTGGGCCACGAATTGCGCACGCCGATGAATGCCATCCTCGGGTTCAACGGTGTCCTGCGCCGCGAACTCGCAGACCAGCCAGACCAGGTCGAGGTGGTCGACCACATACGGCGCTCGACGGCCCATTTGCTCCAGGTGATCAACGACATCCTGGACTTCTCGCAGCTGCAGGTGGGCAAGCTCAGCCTGCACCCCACCGACATCGGCCTCAAGGCCCTGGTGGACGAGGCCCTGGAGCGCTACCGGGTGCGGGCCCGCGACAAGGGTTTGGTACTGGAGGCCGAGCTGGACCCGGCGTTGCCGCCCCTGATTCACGCCGACCGCCAGCGCCTGCAGCAAGTGCTTCACAACCTGCTGGACAACGCCGTCAAGTTCACCGAGAAGGGGCATGTGCGCCTGCACATGCGGGCCCTGGATGGACGGCTGCGCATTGAAGTACAGGACAGCGGGCCGGGCATCGCGCCCGAGCGGCAAGCCCACATCTTCAACCGCTTCGAGCATGCCGACATCCAGACCAACCGGGCCTATGGCGGGACGGGCCTGGGTCTGGCCTTGTGCGAGAAGCTCACACGCCTGCAAGGCGGCAGCATCGGCGTGCAAAGCCAACCTGGCCAGGGGGCGCTTTTCTGGATCGAGTTGCCTTTGCAGGCGGGCAGCGCCTGCGATGAGACGGCCGCCGCCCAAGAGGCCCTGCCGCCGGCTCCACCCCTGCGCATTCTCGTGGTCGATGACAACGCCGTGAACCTCCAGGTGGCGCAGCTGCAACTCAAGTCCATCTGGCCCGATGTGCAGGTCGTGGCGGCCCAGAGTGGTGCGCAGGCGCTGCAGCTTCTGGACACGGAGGCTTTCGATGTGGCCCTGCTCGACATGGTCATGCCCGAAATGGATGGTTTGCAGCTCACCCAGCAGATCCGCAAGCGTTTTCCATCCATCACAGCCCGCATGCCGGTGCTGGCCCTGACCGCCAACACCAATCCGATCGAGCGCGAGCAGTGCCTGGACGCTGGCATGGACGATGTGCTGCACAAGCCCCTGGACATCGAGACCATGCGGCGGGTCATCCTCGCCGCGCTGCGAAAGGTGCGGGCATGAGCACCTCCGCCAAACGCCCACCGAGCCGCTGGTTCGGCGTGCTTGTCGACCGCATGCCCGGACCGTTTCGCGAAGGCAAGATGCCTTATGCCTTGCTGTTCGGTCTGATGGTGATCTTCATCACGCTGCTTTACGCCGCCATCAGCCCCTATGAGCACGCCAAGGGCATGTTCCTTTCGCTCGCAGGCCTGATTGCCATGCTGCTCGTGGGCACCTACTTCGGCATGCCGCTGAGCTGGGGTGTGCACATCGGCACCGCAGCGGGCGCCCTGGTCCTGCTGGCGGCTGTCTGGAGCGCCGGGGGCGTCTTTTCGCCCCGCATGGCGTGGCTGCTGGTGCTGCCGCTCACGCCGTTCTACACCATCGGGCGACGCGCAGGTCTGGCCTGGCTTGGTGTGGTGCTCATGATCCAGATGTCCATGGGCTGGTTCACCCACATGGGCTGGATCCCGGATTTCGAGTTTGGTCAGGCACACGTGCTCTCGTCCACGATCACGTTCAGCGTGGTCACCGGTGTGCTGATGATCGTGCCCCTGATCTACAACCAGCTCCAGCAACGGACCCTGAGCAAGACGCTGCGCCACCAGCGTGAACTGGAGGCCAAGCGCGTCGAGCTGGAACACACGCTGCGCATGCGCGAGCTCTTCATTGCCACCGTCAGCCACGAGTTGCGCACACCGATGAATGCGATTCTGGGCTTCAATGCGCTGCTGCTTTCGCGCGTGCAGGACAAGCCCGAGGCACTCAAGGTGCTCAACCACACACGCCAGTCCGCCGACCACCTGATGACCGTCATCAATGACATCCTGGATTACTCCCAGCTGCAGGCGGGCCAGCTGCAGATCCATCAGGAAACGTTTGACCTGCACGAGCTGCTGCACCATGCCTTCGAGCTGTTCCTGCCCAGGGTGCGCAGCTCCAAGCTGGTCTACCGCATCGAACTGGATCCCGAGCTGCCGCGCTGGGTGCACAGCGACCGCCACCGCATCATGCAGGTGCTGGTCAACCTTCTGGGCAATGCCCTGAAGTTCACCCACCAGGGCTCGGTCGTGCTGCAGGTCCAATGGCGGCGCCCGGGCGTGCTGCTGTCGGTGCAGGACACCGGCATCGGCATCGCGCCTGACCGCCAGGCCCGCATTTTCAGCCGCTTCACCCAGGCCGACGGGGACATCCAGAGCCGATACGGTGGCAATGGCCTGGGTCTGGCCATCTCACGGCAGCTGGTGCAATTGCTCGGCGGCACCATTGGCTTCGAGAGCGAACCCGGACAGGGCACACGCTTCTGGTTCAGCCTGCCGCTGGAGGCCTGCGATGCACCGATGGGCCATTCGCGCCAGGATCGCCCCGAACTCCAGACCGCCCAGCTGGGCTGGCGCTTCCTGATTGTGGACGACCACCCCGTCAACCGCCTGCTGGCACGCCAGGTGCTGGCGCAGGCCTGGCCGAAGGCCGAAATCATCGAGGCCGCCCATGGGCAGGCTGCGCTGGAGCAACTCCAGCGCCAGAGCGTGGACCTGGTGCTGATGGACATGGTCATGCCCGTCATGGACGGCATCGAAGCCACGCGTCTGATCCGGGCCGAGCCCCGCTGGCAACACCTGCCCGTGCTGGGCTTGACGGCCAATGTCAACCCCACAGACCTGGAGGATTTTCGCGATGCCGGTCTTTGCGAAGTCCTGCTCAAGCCCTTCGAGCCCTGGCTGTTGGCAGTCAAAGTGGAGCACTGGCTGCTGCAGCGCCGTTGAAGGCCTTGCCGTCGCGGCGCTGCGAATGGCGCGCAGCCGCGCTGCCCCCGCAGCGATGAGGGCGACTCACCAGCTGAAGATCTTGCCCGGGTTCATGATGTTGTGCGGGTCGAGCGCGTGCTTGATGGTCCGCATCATGTCCACCGCGCCTTCGCCCGCTTCGCTGCGCAGGAAATCCATCTTGTGCAGGCCGATGCCGTGCTCGCCGGTGCAGGTGCCGCCCAGCTGAAGCGCGCGGCTGACCAGCTGGTGGTTGAGCTGCTCGGCGGCGGCGAATTCGGCGGGATTGTCCGGGTCGATCAGGTAGCCGAAGTGGAAGTTGCCGTCGCCCACGTGGCCGACCAGGAAGTAGGGGATGCCCGAGGCGTCGACCTCGGCGATCGAGTCCAGCAGGCAGTCGGCCAGGCGGCTGATCGGCACACAGGTGTCGGTGCTGATGGCGCGGCAACCCGGCCGGCTCTGGATGGCGGCGAAGTAAGCGTTGTGGCGCGCGGTCCACAGGCGGGTGCGCTCTTCCGGGGTGCTGGCCCATTCAAAGGCCTGGCCGCCGTGCTCGCTGGCGAGCGCCTGCACCGTCTCGGCCTGCTCTTTCACGCTGGCCGGCGAGCCGTGGAATTCCATCAGCAGCATCGGCTCTTCGCGCAGGCCCAGCTTGGCATACGCATTGACCATGCGCACCGTGTTGTGGTCGATCAGTTCCACCCGGGCGATCGGCACGCCCAGCTGGATGGTCTCGATCACGGTGTGCACCGCGTCGGCAATGCTCGGGAAGGAACAGATCGCCGCCGAGATCGCCTCGGGCAGCGGGTACAGGCGCACCGTGATTTCGGTCATCACGCCCAGCGTGCCTTCGCTGCCCACCATCAGACGGGTGAGGTCGTAGCCAGCGCTGGACTTCTTGGCGCGCGTGCCGGTGCGGACGACCTCGCCGCTGGCGGTGACGACTTCGAGCGCCAGCACGTTCTCGCGCATGGTGCCGTA
>JACCDK010781690.1_pt1 | contig 12740 bp, 9 predicted proteins | sample 7445871 | NCBI WGS metagenome assembly JACCDK01 (sample SAMN15323436, study PRJNA562643) | freshwater metagenome | isolation source: river surface water | place: USA:Blue River Watershed | collected 2017-08-15
AAGGCCCGCGATCAACATGGTTCAACCCTAAGTGCGTCTAAGTGCTGGGCAGAGCAGAGCCTAGACTCAGACACATGCAAGACCATTACGACGAGCTCGGTAAAGAGTGGCGAAAGATAGGCCTGACGTCGCCGGCAGTTCGGGCCCTGGTCGATGCGCGACTGTTCAAGGTTTCAGACCTGCGAAAAATCAGCTTGGATGAACTCACCTCGATGCACGGAATGGGAAAGTCCGCGGTCGCACGCATCAAAGTGATCATGAATGCGAAGAAAATAAAGTTCAGGCCATAGATCTGGCGAAAAAGAGTTTTTAAACCTGTAATGCAAATGCAATAGACGAACAATGTTCGTGCATAACATCGGTGCTACTGTTCCCGTAACTACACATTTAGTCGCCTAACTCAAAGGTTTGGACATCAGCATGGGGAACAATTTCGGTTCGACGGTTCTAAAACGCATTGCTATCGGACTCGGGGCAGCAGTTTTGTCGCTAGGAGTCGCTAACGCGGTAGAAGCCGTGACCACGACCAAAACCTCAACGGGAGTGAAGTGCACGATTGTTGGCACGGCCGGCAACAACACACTGACGGGCACCGCTGCCAAAGACGTGATCTGTGGCCTAGGTGGCAACGACACCATCAAGGGTCTTGGCGGCAACGACATCATTGACAGTGGTACCGGCAATGACTTAGTCAATGGTGGGGACGGTGACGACACCATCTATGGAAACATCGGAGACGACAAGCTTCGTGGAGATGCCGGAAACGACTCTTTCTATGGTGAAGATGGCAACGACACCCTGACCGGCGGTGACGGCAACGATGTTCTTCGTGGTGGCAACGGCAACGACGGATTCACGGGCGATGGGGGCAACGACACCGTTTCTGGAGGAAATGGCAACGACACTATTTCTGGTGGTACCGGCGACGACAAGATGGTGGGTGAAGGCGGCAACGACAGACTCGTGGGAGGTGACGGAACCGACAACATCAGCGGTAATGACGGACTCGACACAATCTCAGGCGATGCCGGAAACGACGCAATAAATGGTGGAACGGGAGATGACAATCTCACCGGTGGTCTCGGCGATGACAGTTTGATTGGCGACTTCGGTAACGACCTTGCAAACGGCGGCGAAGGAGCTGACTCGTTGCAAGGTGGAGATGGAAACGACACCGTTTATGGTGGCGAAGGAGTCGACACCCTCGGCGGTAACGCCGGAAACGACGTTTTGTCTGGTGATGGTGGCAATGACGCGATCGGGGGCGGCGACGGAACCGACACACTAACCGGAGGTGTCGGAGACGACACTATCGCAGGCGACGGCGGTAACGACGCCATCCTCGGAGGAGACGGAACCGACACACTCACCGGTGGCCTCGGCAACGACACAGTTGCAGGTGACGCCGGCAACGACGCAATCGTTGGAGGCGACGGCAACGACGCTCTAAGTGGTGGCGATGGCAACGACAAACTTCTTGGCGATGCCGGAAACGACACCATGAAGGGTGAAGCCGGCAACGACGGAATGATCGGTGGCGTGGGAACAGATAACCTAGCCGGCGCTAACGGGGTTCCAGCACCGACCGAACGTAACCTCTGCGAAAAGGACGCAGCCGACATCGTGACCTACTGTGGTTTCGATGACGCCGCACCTTGGATCGTCTCTGCAGAACTTGAAAAGACTTCGGTTGATTCATCCGCGACTGCACAGACCATCAAAGTCACCTTGCAGGTTACCGACGAGCTTATGGGTGTTCAGACAGTTGGCTGTTCGGTAATGTTTGACGGCGCTCGTTCAGCAACTGGCTATGACCAAGCGGTGCGAACCTCTGGTGACGCTGTCGATGGCATCTACACCTGTAACGTGACGATTCCATATGGCGGATCGACCGGCCGCTGGGGATTGAACATTGATACTCGTGACCGTGCCGGAAACATGGGCTTCGCAAACCAGGGAGCAAACGGCAAGTGGCACAGCAACCTTCCTGAAATCATGGCCCAGAGCCCTGAGCACTGGATTGAACAGACTGGCGCGGGAGACAACCAATCACCGCGAATCACCAACCCTGTCTTCAGCAAAACTGAGATTGACACTTCGGCAGGTGCCGACAGTTTCAACCTAGACGTGACGATTACCGACGACTTCTCTGGTGTCGACACAGTGCAGTGTGGACCTCGTCACAATGCAGTCGAAAACTTCGACATCAAGATCGTCGTTACTAAAGTCAGTGGAACTGACACCAACGGTGTTTGGCGATGCGCTGTTACCCTGCCTAAGAACTCGGGCAAGGGAAAGTGGTACCTGGCCGTATTTGTGAGCGATAAGTCTGGCAAGCGCTACAGCATTGACGGTAAGCCAACCACCGAAACCACATGGGCGGTTGACGACATCAATGAAATCTTCGTGCAGCCGCCGCTTGATCTTGGTGTGAACTACATCACGCAGGTCGGTGACGGTGACGATGAGCTGCCGACGATGACATCCATATCACTCGACAAGACTCAGGTGAATACGTCGAGCAGTGACCAAACCGTGGTTGCGACCTTGAACCTTGTAGATGTGCAGTCAGGCATTAGGTCCGCAGAGCTACGTTCATTCTCGCCAACGACATTCGCTCAGAATGTCTCGGCCTGTAAGTTCACAAGCGCTGACGGAGCCGGAGGTGAAGTTTGGACTTGTACTCTCAAACTTCCAACCGGTTCACAGAAGGGCCTACACGCTTTCTCGATGATGATGTTCGACAAGGTAGGAAACCGAGTTACCTACGATCTGAACAAAGACACCGGTAAGTGGAGAATGGTGCCGCTATCGTTCTACGGCTACAACGCCACAAATAACCTCGAGCTTGGCCCGGTTGGAGTACTGAACACCGACTAATTTGGGGTGACCTTTAAAGTGAAAAAGGACCCGGCTGATGCTGGGTCCTTTTTACGGTGGAGGAAGCGGTGGGATTTGAACCCACGGTAGCTATTAACTACGACAGTTTTCAAGACTGTTCCGTTCGGCCGCTCCGGCACGCTTCCGTGGCTCTATTCTAACCGAATGAGTGAGGCCACAAAAAGCCGCGATTAAAGTAAAAACCCGGCTCTCGTGAGAAGAAACCGGGTTTTTGTGCGCTTGGAGGGACTCGAACCCCCAACCTTCTGATCCGTAGTCACTCAATGAGCCCACAGGTTCTATTGGAACACCCTTATTTTAACTGAACTTTTGATGAGATGGTGTGTCAAGTTGTCTCACTGTTTCTCAAGGAGATCGCTGACTGTAATACCGACTCCAACCATTCACTAACTATAGGGAACTTCATTGTCATACCTAAGTCCTAGATTATTTCTGTGATCAACCATTTAGATCCCCTAATAGGCACTCCCGCCGTGTTCCCCAAAACGTTATTTCGAAATACCCAGAAACCAATCGTGTATTTTGACCAGTTTGCTTGGCTCGGTCTTGTTAAGGCGCATAAAAGAGGTGTTGATGAGAATGGTTACTTAGCTTTGGCTAGAAGAGTAGTGGACGCATCCCAGAGAGACTTAGCCCATTTCGTTATTTCAAGTGTGACTTACATGGAATCGGAGCGATTCGGAAAACCAAGGCAACGTGCCGAAATTGGTGACTTCATTGCACGTGTTTCAAGACTCCAGACCATAGTTCCCCGGCATACTTCCCTGTCACACGAAGTAGCTGCATCACTCGAAACTATTTTTGGAAGCAACTCAATGGATCCCCAGCCACTCTTGGGGGTAGGCGTTAGACACGCTTTTGGTCAACCAGATCTTGCGCTTTTCAATGCACCGTCGAACCTAAATCTCTCTATTAATGAACGGCAGGTGCTTAATAAAATCGCCCAGGCAAATCTAGAAATGGCGATGCTTACGGGAGAAATGGAGCTGGATACCGGTTCACAGCTACAAAAGCCGCCTCGCATCGGTGAAATGCTCACTCAACAACGTGCTGACAGTGAGTCCAGACTCAGGGAAATCCTAGATTCGGAAGCCAAGAAGTACAGGAGGGAAAAGCTTTTGGATCTCATCGCTGCGAGGGAGATGATAAACGAAGTAGCACCACTCCTGAATAATTCAGTAATTGCGTTTGACCACACGATGGATGATTTGATTGAGAGCGGCCTAGGCATTATGAACCAATTTCTATTTCAGATGCCTGGGATGAAGGTAACTATTGGACTTAAAGCCGAACGCCACCGCAACTCGCAAAAGACTTGGAAGCGGAACCCAATTTATGACATACGTCACATGGAAACAGCTTTCCCCTATTGCGATTTAGTGATGGCGGACGCTGAGACGGCACATGCCATCACGAACCTGGGTCTTGACAAGGAATTCAGCACTCACGTTACAAACCAGGCCACAAAAGCACTTGATGCCCTTGAAGAACTACTCGATTAGGGCTTCGATTTCTTTAACGAAGCTTGGATCTATTCGTAAACCCTTGGAGTCTGAAATTATCCCTGGGATCAAGGCCATATGCCCCTTGAAATATCCGAATCGATTCTTGACCGTTGTGCTACCCCAAAGCTCGTGAAGTTCATAAGCAGTTTCAAATCGTTCGTTCAGGTCGGCGAGGACAGTTCGGCGATTGCCGTCCGAGAGGTTCTCCAGGTTTGGGTAGCGTTCTGCCAGCTCAAGCGAGTTATTGATGGCTCTCACCACTTCACTTTCCGAACCGTTCCGAATTGAGTATGGGCCAAAAACGAACTGAGGGAAGGTCAACTTTCCCGTTGCTAAAAGTACCTCAAGCATCACCCGGTAAGGCCACACTGGTGGAACTTGGTCCTCAATCCTGTAACTAAGACAGGCCTCTACGAATACATCTTCAAACCGGACCTTCCCCGCCAAAAGGCCGAGACCGGATTCTGTGAATGTGTATTCATTCGCTCTTTGTTCAATAAGCCCCAAACGCTCGGTTTGGGCAACGTTATTATTCTGGAATCGCAGATCCGAGCCGGATGCTGCCCCGCCTAGGTCTTTCAGCCTTTCCAACGTTGGCATTACAAGGTTCGACTTCATTGTTTCAGGAGCATAATCGCCGATTACTTTGAGGATTTTTTGCGACCCTGCCCGTCTTCGATCGAGGTCTTCTCGATTTGCATCGTCAACAGGGCCTGAAAGCCCCTCAAGAACCTTTAACGTAATTGATTGAGCGAAATCTTTCTCATCAAAATCCTCAGGCCAGTCAAATTCGATTACCTCATCGTTCGGGCGCGACGACCTGCCCTTTGCGTGTTCAAGATTCAGCTTGTCGATGTATTGGGCTAGCCGCTCATCCTGACTTCTCAGTGCCTGTAAGACCTTGAGAACCGTCTTGAAGTCCCCCTCATCAACCTCCCCAGAGGGGTCTAGAAGCACCGGGACGACAATGTACGAAGTCTTCTCAGATACCCCGGGCGGCTTGCGCAAGGCTCGGCCACAGGCCTGCACGATGTCAACTAGAGAGGTTTTAGGGTCTGCGAAGTAAATTGCATCGATCAATGGGACATCAACACCCTCAGTAAGACACTTGGCATTTGAGATAACGCCTCGCTTAGCATCAGCGAACTCCGCCAGTCTCCGTTTGCGTTCGTTCGCTGTCATGCTGCCGTCGACAAAATCAACGTATAGTCCTGATGAATCATCTTTCAATACCTTGACGAGCGATTCACATTGACCGACCGCCCCCAGAGCAAAGCTTCGGGCTCTAGCGACCGTGTTGTGGAACGTAAGCGCCTTGGTGATAGGTTTTGTGCGGAAGGCTTTTCGAAGCATTAGCTGGCGAAATAGTAAATCCGCCTGCAGTATCTTGTGACTCGGATCGTTGTTTGGCGAGAGGAGCTGCCTCTCTTGCACCTGTCTTGCTACCTCATCACTGGAGACGGCCGAAACGAGAATCTTGTAGTCTGCAATCACTCTGTCTTTGATGGCCGTTCCAAAGTTGTAAGTGAACAAGGTTGGGCCGTATACCGCTTGATCGTCCATGCTGAAAACCACACGTTGAGATTCAGCAGCCTTATTCATGAGCCAGGGTGTCACGAGGCGCTCGGTTGCTGTCATAAACAACTTCTTGCGCGACCTCAGCACATTGTCATCGAGAATCGCAACATTTGAATGCGTATTTGCCGCCCCAGCGGTTTTATGAGCCTCGTCGAAAAGCGTGAGGTCAAACTGTTCGAGGGTTGACCCTTCGAAACCCGCCAAAAGAGCATCAGCGGACTGATAGGTCGAAAAAATGTACTTTGGTCTATTTCCTTCCTGAGGGGCATTTATGAATAGAGTGATTTTGGCTGGATCAGTTGTCACACTAAATCCAACATCCTCGGGCGAATAGTCCGCATAGTCGTATTCCCCGGACGCAACGGTTTCATCGCTACAAACCGCCAAAAAACTAAATGGGGTTGCTGAGTTTACGGACCATGAATCGAGAGTCTGCTTGATCAGGGCAAGACTCGGAGCCAAAAACAGGACGGTCTGTGCCTGAAGACTTTCGGCAATCCAAAGGGAAACAAGAGTCTTTCCTGTGCCACAGGCAGCTATTAGTTTGCCCTTGTCCGTTTCTTGGAAACCTTGTTTTACACCGGCAATCATGTCGGTTTGGTACCTGTATGGTTTCTTTCGCGGAGGGTAGCGCAGTTTGTTTTCGTTCAGGAACTCTTCAAAGGCAACAAAAAAGTCATTATCAAGGGCATCAAGTTCTTCACCAAGGACCGAGATCCCATGTTTGCCACTTTGCTTTGGAAGTTCAGTGCAGTTAGAGATAACGAGTTTTTCATCAGCATGTTGTGCCTCTGCCCAGAAAGTAGCTAGCTCCCGCACAGTGGGGCTAACCCGGTTGCTGCGAAACTTAGCTTGATAAGCAACTAGTGTGCCGTCGAAGCGAACAATTACGCCATCAACTCCATAATCACTCGATTCGAGGTGCAGGCGGTCACGAATAGCTTTTGGAAGAGAATGGTGTGGGTAAACTTCCCGGGCCTGAAAAAAGATGCTTCTATACCTGAAGTAGAACTCACAAAATTTCTCGAAAAAGTCGCCCTTTTTCTTTTCAGGGTAGAGAGTCGAGGCATAGGCCTCTAGCTCTGCAAAGTTATCGAATTTCAAAACAAACTCCCCCGAATTCAGTGGTTATTTCCTAAGGATAATGATTGATTCGCGCATGAGGCCCTCAAACATACTCTGACGAGCCATGTGTTGTGATGATCCGCGAATTGTTCTAGCCTTGACGATTCGCTCCACCTTGAATCCGAGTTCCTTGGCAATCTTTGCCAGAAGTAGGTCAGTGGGCACAATCAAGCCCTGATAACTCGAATTAGCCACAACTATGGCCGATGCCCCGCCTGGGTTCAAAACTTGAAAAGTACGCCTCAATACACCGGTCATGTCATCAAAGTATCCAGCAACCATGTCTGGGATATTCTTGTTCCACAGCGTGACCCCAGTTAGAGCTGCGGCGACAAGTTCGACGTCCTTGTCGACATTTGCGATCACTTTCGAAAAGCTTGAGTTCACATGGGACCGGACCGAGGCATTTCTGTACTGAGCAAAATCCGAATACTCATCTACAAAGCCGCCCATCCACATTTCCATTTTGTAGACCTCAAGGTAATCAAAGCAGTTTGCATATGGCGGCGAGTAAATGGCAGCGTTAAAGCGGTGGTCTTTGATTTTGGCAAAGGCAGCATCGTCCAGAATGGAACCGAATATTGTCTTGCCCAAGCCAACCGGTTCTGCCGTAGCCAAGTCGTGAATCATTGAAGAAACTTTGGCAGCGAAGAACTCAAAAACGTTTTCTACTGGCTTCTTATTCTTGGCGATCTTGATGCCATTTCCGTCTTTGATTCGGTTTGAGACCGGCTCCACGATGGCTACAAAAGCTAGTAGGAAAAACTTACGAACCCATTCCAGAGATTGGGAATCAACAAACGCTCGTATCACTAAAAGTGAGTTGAGTTCTTTGTCTGAATAAATCCTCGGCAGTGACTTGTATTTAGGGGTTGCAATCGCATCTGGTTTTTCAGACTCGAACTTAGAAAGTTCCTTTTTTAAAACAGCTAAATCGTTCTTGGAATATCTGCGATTCTTCACTTCGGATGCTAGTACCGCCACTGGATTCACATCGAATCCGAATGAACCAATGCCCATTGAGTCAGCCGCCAATAGCGTCGTCCCGACTCCGTTGAAAGGATCGAGTATCAAGCCATTTCGAGGGACACCCAAGTCCTCTACAAGCTTTTGAATAAGCTCCGGCGAATAACCCTGCTTGTAGTCAAACCAGGAGTGGATAGGCAAACTTCGATTCTGACTGAAGTTCACAAGTGGCTTGTATGACTCATCTTCAATGACAGGGAATTCCGCTTCGAGACGGCGCACTAAGACTTTTAGGTCTTCGGCTGTTGGTTTTCCAGAGATCATTACTTACCTTCGCTGTAAAACTTGCCAAGTTGGCTAGCCGAAATCGACCTGTACAGGCCATCAGTGTTCAGATCGCTGGAAAGATAAGCGTCCTGAATAACCAAAACCAATTTGTCGAAGTATTTTGTTAGGACTTGCTCTCGACCCGCACCTGTCTCCAAAAGAGAGAATGCTTTGCCGGTTATCGAATTGATCTTTGTTGAAAGAGCTGTTGAGTCTGCTACGCCGAGCTTTCGCACATTCAAATCGCCTTGAACCGGCTTGATAAAGGCGTAAACGAAATCACCAAAAGGGCTGCCGTCAAAACGCGTATGCGCCGTTTGTTTGTAATTTTGTACTCCGTCTTGGAAGACAATGCTCTCCGGAATGTAACGAAACCCTGCCCTCAAAATGCTCATTATCAAGGCGACCCAAGCCCGCAAATCCTTATTGTTGAAGGTCAATGCAAGGTTTCCGGATGGTTTCAAGGCTTTGAATGAGGATGAAAAAACCCTGTAAAGATTCTCTTCGTAATGGAGGTACCCCTTAGCGCCTTCGAAACCCTCCTTACGGTTGACTACTGCCTCGTCTTTTGTATCCATACGTGCATTTTGATAAACATCACTATTCCAGGGGTACCAAAAGTGTGAAAGCTCCAGGTACTGAACATTGCTGCCATATGGTGGGTCGGTAATAACCGCATCGACAGATTCGGGCTTTAGCTCAAGAGTTTCAACAGGGCCAGAGTGTAGAAATACCTCACTCGGGCCAAGTTCCATTCCTCCTGGCAAACTTTGAATCAAACGGCCAGGAAACTTATGCTTAGCGTTAAAAAGATGAGAGCTGGCTAGGGCTTTGTAAGAGGCCCAGAAAGCCTTAGCCACACTTACTTCACAGAATTCGTTTGGCAGCCAGTACGCGTGCTTTGACCAAGTCGTAGGCTTTCCTGCCTGCCATGCTTTATTTGTGAAGGACATCGAGTTAGTGTCACGCAACGAGTCGCTAAAAATAAATCTAAGAGCCTCGTACTGTTCAGAGGTGCTGTAGGTAGCAATGATGTGATTTTTCACGAGCGAATTTATGAGGAAATTACGCCTGGTGAATAGGTCAGAAAACTTGATGAATCCTTTTTCGAATATGAGATCTTCCTTCTGTCTGTCCCAATTCCGAGGTATGTCTGTTTGATCCAGGGGCACATTGCCTTGAGTGACAAGTTCTTCCAAGTGTCGAACGTTGCTCTCGATGAGACCTTGCCATTGTGCGTCAACCGCAATCTCCATCTTGTTAGTACATTCTGTGCATGACAGAACCATGCTTCTGTAAATCGGCTTTAGCCTCGGAGTCTTTGCCGTTCTAAAGCCTTCCACATGGGCTTTGCAGGCGTCATTCGGGCAAGAATAAACCCCTGGCTTCAACTTGTTGTCTTCGCTGAGCGTTGTCAACGCGTCGCAATCCGGGCAGGCTGAAACATGTTGGAGTTCCAACCAATCGCACTGTAAGTCCCCCTTGCACTTACTACACCTTGGCAGCGATAGCCCCGAAATTGATTTGATAAAACTCACTATTTCATGAGCCGCTTCGGTAAGGGCAACGGCATCCGAGGCAACTAGCATGTTACGCACAATGAAATTCGAAAGCGGATTGATGTCACAACCGATTGCGGCTCGACCAAGCTTTGCACTTTCGTAGATCGTGGTACCACCGCCTGCAAACGGATCGAGAACTATGTCCCCCGGCTTTGTCAGGGCTTCAATCATTGCATCGAAGGCATTCCAAGGTCTCCGGGCAAAGTACCTGTGGATTTTGTAAGGCGCATTATGCGGAAGTGCCTTGACAGGAACAATTGACTTAGCCACGTCAAGCACCTCGTTTCATGGGCAGTAATGGGGACAACACGAGAGTTCCGACAGATTTCACGCGATTAGTTCCAATGATATCGTTACTGTCCGACATTGGGCCTGACCAATGACTCCAGAAAGGCAGGATCTTCTTCATCCAAGATCTGCTGAATTCTCCTTTCAAGGTCCTCAACCGAGACCGGAGGTTTCTCGTCTTGGACAAACACACGCTTTGGAGCATCTAGAGCCAGCATCTTTGACCTTCTCTCCATTATTTTCAGCATTGTATTAATGGCTGGAATGTCGCCAGTTTCGACGTACGGCCAAATGGCTTTTAGTGCTAAGTCGAGCCTGTCAAGTTCTAGATTTCGAATCTCCTCCACGTCTTCGCGAAGCACACGTCTAGACGCCCGAATAAATGCATCTCTTGAACTGGACGGTGAGGAGTATCCGACGTCTGACGATATCGAGTCCCATGTATAACCCTGTCTTCGCAGTGCAACTACACGCGCTTCCTTGTCGATGAGTTCTGGTTTTGGTGCCTTCCCAGATGGTCGACCATTTTGGTTTCCCATAGTTATGCCGTAACTCCAGGTTTAACAGGTATCCGAGGTGGAATTCGGCGTGAAGAAACCTTCACTGGAGCAACAATCTCCAGCGGGACAGGAGTTAGTTCCTCGAAACTCGGACCCCAAGACGGTGGCAAATTAGATTTATCCTCTAGGTAAGAAGCCAATCCATCGATCGCAACCTCATTTAATCCGCGGACGTCTGGTGCGTAGATCTTCTTTGTGATCCCTATGTCTGCATGACCTAGAGATTGCGAAATAGCTTCGAGAGGTACGCCATTTTCCAAGCCCAAGCTCGCATAAGTGTGGCGTAAATCATGCACTCGGATGTAGCGGATCGAATGCTCCGATAGGAACCGTTTGTATCGCTTGAGATTATTGGCCATGTTGATAGCCGAGCCAATCGAAGTCGTGAAAACCATTCCTGACTCGCTCCAGTTTGGCCCAGCGAGGAGTTTCATAGTGGACTGGGCCATCTGATGCCTGACAATCGATTCGAATACAGGATCCGGTACACGAAGGATGCGCTTGCTGGCCTTTGTTTTGACATCTTGAAGCCTGCTCCGCACTTGACCTTTCCCTCCAGGCAATAGCCTGCGCTCATCCTTTAAAGTTTGACGAATGGTTATGGTTCGGTCTTCAAGATTTACGGCTTCCCAAGTAAGACCTAATGCCTCGCCATGTCGCAACCCTAGATGCACACATATGTGCAAAAAAAGATCAATGGGGCTATTTGTGGCCACTTTGAGCGCATTCATAGCCTCTTCTCTGGTCCAATGTGGTTGAACTTGAGTTTCGTCTCCTAAGCGAGCTTTCAATGGAGTAACCAGGGAGACCGGATTTGAGCCAAGGACACCAGCACGTTGTGCGTCTCTGCACATGGCGTTCAGGATAGCTCTCGCTCCATTTATGGTTCGAACACTTTTATTGGCGTATTGGAGCATGTGCATCCAATCGACAACATTTTGATATGAGAGTTCTGAGAGTCGGATTTTTCCTAGGTAAGGAAAGACATACCTTCTTAGACGGTCCTCATAATCAGAGGCAGTTGAATCCTTAATCGATAATGGCTTGGCCTCACGCACCCACCAAATGCCAAACGTTTCGACTGTCTGAATGTTTTTAGCTGAAAGCCTGCCAGCATTTTTCTCAGCATTTAGCTGTTGCCTAAGTTTCATGGCAGCCTGTCTAGTGGCTGCAGCTCGCTGAATCTTTCTTGGTCGACCGCTTGGTAATCTGCCGATTACCATTTCGACTACGAATACCCGCTTGCCAGACTTATAGACCTTTTCAAAAATAGATCCGTCGCCGTATGTGTTACGCGAACTAGTCATTAGAAACCAACCAACGTTTCGCGACTCTTCTTGACCTGACGCTCAATAAACCTGTCAATGGATTTCTGTGTGAAGCGGCTGCAATTTCTAACCTTTACGGTTTCTATCTCTCCAGCGTTGATCAATCGGTACAACGTTGACCTGGAAATGTTTAGTTGTTCGCATACATCACTCGTTGTATAAAGGTGGGCCAAAATAGCTCTCCATGTCTCTCCAATCCTTTCAACTCGGCAGGCCCACTTCTTCCATTGGAGCCTGTGGTGAATCAAGGCGAGACACCGAGAAACAGTATTGAACAGAGGTGTCTGAGAAAAAAGAGGCGACACACCCACACCTTGGTAATTGGGTGTAATAAACAAAGAATGTTGCCATTTGAAAGCAACTTCGCTGACTAAATCACTGACCATAAGAAAAACTCCTGACTCGATTTGTGTGAGTCAGGAGTTACCTGGATTTGAAGCCCAGTTACCTACTGGGTTCTAGCTACTTCGATTGAAGTGCGCTTGGAGGGACTCGAACCCCCAACCTTCTGATCCGTAGTCAGATGCTCTATCCGTTGAGCTACAAACGCTGGGTGCCTAAAAGCTAAGGCAGCCTGAACAGTCTAGCGAACATCCGCGC
>JACCDK010766762.1_pt1 | contig 12737 bp, 8 predicted proteins | sample 7445871 | NCBI WGS metagenome assembly JACCDK01 (sample SAMN15323436, study PRJNA562643) | freshwater metagenome | isolation source: river surface water | place: USA:Blue River Watershed | collected 2017-08-15
CTATTCTATCCGTTGAACTACGGCGCCAATACGCAAAGGTAATGAAAACTATAGTTTCAACAATTTAATTGCATTGTGATTTACTCTTATAATATATACCCTCTCTCTCAATATAAGTGACATCTATTTCTGCATTTACTTTAATATGACTGTATTGTAATTCTAGCCAACCATGTACATAAACCGCTATTTTTAAACATTTTGGAACGTATATTGTTATAATTGAAAAACTAAACTTTATGAAGAAGCTTGCCCTAATTGTATTGCTTTTTATATTCAGCAATAATGTTTTTGCTCAAACTAATTTTAGTGGGGGTATTTATTCTAATACTACCTGGACACTCAATAACAGTCCGTATATAATAACAGGCTCTGTGGTTGTTTTTCCGAATGTAACATTAACCATTCAACCTGGTGTGGTAATAAAATTCGAAGAAAAAGCATACAGTACTAGTGAGCAAATATTCTTTGAAGTAAGAGGCAAGTTAATTGCAAAAGGAACGAGTGCTCTTCCTATTTCTTTTATTCCTAAAACTGCACCTTCTTTAGGTACTGATCATATATGGCAAGGCATAATGGTTAAAACTGCTTTAGGTGGAAGTATAGAAATGGATTATTTTACTCTAAATAACTCATTTTACGGTATTTCATATGATGATGTACTCTTAGATACTTTAACATTTAACGAATGCAAATTCAGTTACAATAGTTATACTCTTTCGGTTAATACCAATTTCGTTCTGAATAAATGCGAATTCTATAACAATGCAACTATTCATTCATTAATGTACGTGTATGGTTCAGTAACTGCTAATGATTGTATTTACAAAGACAATTATTTTTGTATGGCTTTTGTTGCTAATGGCGTGAACATAAAGAACTGTATTTTTGAAAACACCCAGGCTTGCTTTATTCAAGTTTCGGGTAAGTTTGTTAATAATACTTTCAAAAACAACAATACCGTTTTTCGAGAGATAGGTACTGTTGATATTGATTCGTCGACGTTTATTAATAATGAAATCGGACTTGATGGTGTATTGGATGGAAAGATTAGAAATTCTGTTTTTAAAAATAATATCCTAGCTCTTTCTGTTGGCGCTAATACAATCGTTGAAAAAAATAACATCAGCAATAATAGCGTAGGCTTAGCTTTAATTGGAAAGTTTACAAATGGTATGGTGTTGCCTTTCATTAAAGAAAATACTATTTGCTACAACTCACTTTATAATTTAGAAAATAAGTCTGATTATAATTTAGGACTAGAGAACAATTGTTTTTGTTTAAAAGATTCATCATCAATAGAACAAAAAATATATGATGGTTATGATGATATCACTAGGGGCTTAATCAATTTTGCAGTTTATGATAGTCTTTGTCTTTCTGTAGTACAACGTGTAATAAAAGTGAATTTAAATACAGGTGTTTCTAACGAATCGAAAATATTAAATCTATATCCGAATCCGTTTAAAGATAAAATAAATGTAATGGTAGATGATTCGAATGTTTTATGGTCAGTTGTAGATATTGCTGGTAAAACAATATTTGAGACAACTAACCATAATAATTCATTCGAACTCGATTTGAGTTTTTTAGATAATGGAGTTTACATTTTATATTCTGATAAATATCAACCTTTAAAAATAGTTAAGTATTAAAATAAACAAGAATTGAAATTTATATGTATTTTCGCCTAAAATATTAGGTTTTATGGCTGATTTACAAATAGGAAATAACTGGGATAAAATTAAAATTAAGGTAAAGCGTAAGTACAGAGATTTAACTGATGCTGACTTAACTTATACATCTGGTAACGAAGAAGCACTCGTTAATAATTTAATGAAAGCTCTTGGTAAAGACCGTAAATATGTTGAGTTCATGTTAAAGAAAATGCTCGTCAATAGCGATACCAATAGACTATAAAAAAAGAGCCTCGTAAAATTTACGAGGCTCTTTTTTTCTTCGGATGTTCACACTACCAAACTTTTACTCGTTCAGCTTCTGGTCTCCACATTTTATCACCTTCTTTAACTTCAAAGGCTTCGTAGAATTCAACCATGTTCATCAACGGACCATTAGTACGATGAATGCCTGGTGAATGTGGGTCAGTCACTATTCTTTGCATTAAGTTTTCTTTCGTAATGTTCTGACGCCATACTTGCGCCCAACCCAAAAAGAATCTTTGTTTAGCGGTAAAGCCATCTATCTTTTCATTTTTCTTAGCTTCTTCTGTTCTGCAATATGCATCATATGCAATACTTAATCCGCCTAAATCTGCAATGTTTTCACCTAATGTTAAAGATCCGTTTACATGAACTGTATCTAATACTGTAAATGCATTGTATTGATTCACTAACATGTTAGTTTTCTCTTTAAACTTCTTCGCATCTTCATCTGTCCACCAATTTTTTAAGTTACCATCTTTATCAAATTGACATCCTTGGTCATCAAAACCATGAGTAAATTCGTGACCAATAACTGCTCCAATGCCACCATAATTAATCGCATCGTCAACTTGTGGGTCGAAGAATGGGAACTGTAAAATACCAGCAGGGAAAACGATTTCGTTTACTGTCGGATTGTAGTAAGCATTGATAGTGTATGGAGTCATTCCCCATTCTTTTTTATCAACTGGCTTACCAATTTTATTAATCATTACATCAAATGCAAACTCATTAGCAGCCATTACATTTTTTGCATATGACTCTTTAGAGATTTCTAATTTAGAGTAATCTCTAAATTCATCTGGGTAACCAATTTTAGTAATGAAAACATCTAACTTTGCTATTGCTTGCTTCTTAGTTTCTTCAGTCATCCAATCTAATGCTTGAATTCTTTCACGATAAACTACTTGCAAGTTTTTAACCATTTCTAAACAACGCTTTTTAGCATCTTCAGAAAAATATTTCTTCACGTATATTTCTCCTAATGCTTCACCTAAACCATTGTCAATATCATTCAACACTCTCTTCCATCTTGGCTTCATTTCTTTTGCACCGTTCAATACTTTTTCATTGAATGCAAAATCTTCTTGTACAAAATCATTGTTTAATTTATTAGCCATTGATGACACTAGGTTCCAACGTAAATATGTTTTCCAAGCATCAACACTCTCTGTAGAAATTAATTTATCTAATGCTTTTAAGAAGTTAGGTTGACCAACAACTATCTCTTCTACTTTAGCCATCTTTAATCTTTCGAAATGAGTTGTCCAGTTGATATTTGAAGTTAATTTATTCAAATCTGCAACCTTCATTTTATTGTAATTCGCCTCAGTATCTCTTAACTCTACTCTTGTCTTAGAAGCTTTTGCTAATGCTGTTTCAATTCTAATAATCGTCTCTGAATTTTTCTTAGCTAACGTAGCATCATCACCCATTAGCTTAAACATGTTCTCTAAGTGATTTGCATAAGCTGCTCTAATTTCTTTTGAACGTGCATCATCATTAACATAATAATCTCTGTCTGGCAATGACAATCCGCCTTGATCTACATAAGCAATATTACTTGATGAATTTTTTAAATCTATGTACACATAAAAATTAAACATTGGTGACATAGCTTTTCTTTGCAACATTGCTGTGCTTTTTAAAACATCGTCTTTAGTTTTAATTGCAGCTATCTCATCGAGTTCAGCTTTTAAAACTGATACTCCTGCTTTTTCAATCCCTGTTGAGTCCATAGCCGATGCATAAAAATCACCAACTTTTTGTTCATTAGTTCCTTTCTCTGCATTTTTACTAGATACATCATCTAATAACACTCTTAGTTTTTTAAAAGTGTTGTCTTGTAAAATGCTAAATGAACCCCATCTGGTTTCTGTACCAGGTACCGGATTGTTTTTTAACCATGTACCATTTGCATAGTGATAAAAATCATCTTGTGCTCTTACACTAGTATCGATATTTGCTAAATCAATACCTTTAATAGATGCATCAGTCGCCTTATTGCCACATGAATTAATCATGATAGCAGATGCAATTAATGCAGTAGTTAGTAGTAATTGTTTTTTCATTATATTTTTTATTATTTCTTTTAATTATAAAAAGCTCAATTTAATACATTTATTTAAGCTATAGTAAATTACAAGAATATTGTTACAGTCAAATGACACTTTAATTACTGGTAGACTGATAATTATAGCTATATTAAATCAATTTAAATTGTAAATTTGTGCATGAATTTTATATCAAAATATATTAGCATTGTTTGCTTATTAGTAATATCAAACACTGCTTTTTCACAAATCTCATCAAATAAAGATAGTATCATATTTAATGCTACTAATGAATTGTCAAAAGATAGTGCTGTTTTTTTCATTAAGAACTATGGCAAAGAAAGTATAAAAATTGATAGTCTCGTTTTTTTCAAAACCTACTCTTCATATGCTTTTAGCTCAAACTTTTCAAAAGCTACAATCAATGCCAACGACTCAGCAGAAATTAAAATTTACTTCCATCCGAAGCATAATATAAATCATAACTCAGAATTATTAATTATAACTGAACCGAGTGCATATTCATTGAGCATTGATTTAAAAGGTCAAGGCAAATACTCTAAAACTTATTATAACCAAACTGAAAATAAAACTGAAGATCAGCTAAAAGGTGCATTGAAAGCTATAGTTACAGCAGGTTATGTTTCGCTTGGTTATAATTCTGCACGTGATAAAATGTTTATGGAGTTTGATAATCAAAAAACGAACGGACAGGGTGCAACTGTAAATACATTAGAATGTGTGTATACTGGGAGAAAAGCTGTTGGATATACAGATAGAACAGATGCACAAAATTCTGCAAATTTTAATACTGAACATACATTCCCACAAGGATTTTTCAATCAAGATGAGCCGATGCGTTCAGATTTATATCATTTATTTCCTACGGATGCCAACGCGAATAATAGTAGAGGAAACTTCCCATTCGGTATTGCATCTACACCTTATCAAAATGATGCAACTAATTTTCCTTCGCATTTAGGTTCTAATAATTTATACGAACCTCGTGATGTACATAAAGGAAATGTTGCTAGAGCAATGATGTATTTCGTAATACGCTATTCAGATTATGCAAACCATTTTGCACCACAAGAAAATATTTTAAGAGCTTGGCATAATCAGTACACACCTAGTGAAATTGAAAAAAAGAGAAATGATGCTATTGCATTATTACAAAAAAATAGAAATCCATTTATTGATTATCCACAATTCAATGAACGAATAACCAAAATTATAGGCACATCAAATGCCCTAATAGTACCATCAATTTACTTTTTAGATTCTATACAAGTTTTAACATTAAGTGATACCATTGATTCTGTTACAGTTTATGTCCCTATCATAAATAATGGAAATAAGAAAGTCAAGATTTCAAACGGTATTTCAACTATCGATTTCGTAAAAATGAATTTCGATTCTTTAAATATCAATATTGGAGAATCAGCTAATTTACCTGTTACTATTTATACAAAAGATACATCTGGTATTTTCGACGCTACCATTCAATTTAATACCGACTTTTCATTAGTGCAATCTAATTTTAATTTAAGATTTGTTATCAATAAAATAGCTGTAGGTATTAACAATGAAAAGCAAAATGAAATAAAGATATTCCCTAACCCTAGCTCAAATTATATATTTATTGAATCAAAAAATACTGAACAATATGAAATATATAATTCAATCGGACAGCTTATAATTAAAGGTGAATTATTAAAAGGCATCAATAAAATTGAATTGCAAGATATTACCTCAGGTATATTGTTTATTAAAACTGACAATAAAATTCATAAAATTATTAAGCAATAATTTTATTCATATAGATTACCAACAGCCCAACGTTTCTTAACATAAAGCTGTTGGTACTTTGCAGTTAAACTAATTAAACTCAATTGCGCTTGTATTAAAGCAATCTCTCGAGAGTTGATTAAGAACACTGAACTCTCACCATTAATAAACTTACTCAATTCAGCATTTAACATCGCCTGATAATTTACAACTACTGAATTATACAATTGTAATTGATTTTGAGTGTTTACTAATTCAGATTGTATAGTATTTAATTTATTTTGAAGTTCTAATTTTTTCAAATCTCTCAACCAATCTGTTTCTTTAATCTTGATTTTTGTTTGTTGTAAATCGCCTCTCTCTCTTCTTAATAATATCGGGTAACTAAAAGTTACTCCCCATCTTATATTTTGAGAATTTAGCCCGTCCCAAGGCACCGAATTCACCGGCTCATTTAAGAAATTATATTTTACATCTAAATTGGGCTTGAGTTTTTCCGCTTTTAGTTTTCGCTCTAACTCTAAGTCTAACAATTTAAACTCGTATTTTTTTAACTCTGGATGTTGCTCTGAAACTGCATATACTGTGTTGATTATACTATCAACCAATTTTAGATTTTGTTTATCATTATAAGCTGGTGCAATTATTTTACTACTTATTTCTAATGGTTCATCATTATCGTTCCATAGATAAGTAGATAATAATAATTGCTTTTCTATTAGATTTTGTTCCGATTGAATTTTAGCATACAATCTGGTTTGATACTGTATGTATGATTCTAATGTATCAATTGCTGGTTGATCACCTAAAATATAACTCGATTTAATTGACTGATATCTAACAAATGATAATTGAACTGCTTGTCTTTGTACTTCTAGCTGGTAGAAAGCTGCAACCCAATTCCAGTATGCCGTCATACCTTCTAATATCAAATCATTCAACAATGCTTGTTGTTCAAAATTAGAATACTTTAAAAATAATTTTGCGCGTTTTAAAGCAGTTCTTCGTTCGTCAATATATAAACCTTGCAACAACGAAAAGTCAACACCAACCTGTGCTAAACCATTGTATGGCATTTGGTTTTCTGGATTTATATTTATGCCTGAATTCTGTTGGAAATTAGTTTTGAATTCTACACCATACCAAGTAGGTATCTTTAATCCAGCATCAAGAAATGAGTAATAGTTTTTATCGTCAAAGTTTTTCTCATCTAGAGTAGAATATAATTTCGGATCAAAACCTCCTCTAGATTTTAATAAATTTGATTTTGCATTTTCTATAATCAAATTACTTTGCTTTGCAATGGGGTGATTATTTTTCAAATAAAATAGAAATGCGTTCGGACCAAACACTACCGTGCTATCTTGAGCATTTAATTGTAAAGCAAGTAAAGTGAAAAGAATAACTAATCTATTTTTCATTTTTCGATTTCGATTGATCATTCTTATTTACAGAAACTTCATTTAATTCTTTATAATAATCAGGTGGGAAGCCATTTAAGTTACGCCATATTTCGTAGCCAATTTTAACATCCTTAAACAAGGTAATACATGATGCACCTGAACCAATTCTAATCTCTTCTGGCCATGCTTGTTCAGTAGTATCTTGCGCAACCATTACACGATATTTACCATTTTCAGATATTATATTATCAATCGCTACAACTTGTCCTCCAAAGGTTCCATAAGAAGTATTCGGCCAACCACTAAATACTATTGCTGGCCAACCATCAAATGCCATTCTAACCTTCGAGCCTACTTGTATTAAAGGCATATCTTGAGGTAATACATACATTTCAATAGCTAAATTAAAACTAGCTGGCATAATGCTTAAGATAGGTTCTGCTGCATTTACCGTTTCTCCAACACCACTCTTATATAACTTTGTTATAAAACCATCTTGTGTTGAAATAATATAATAGTTACCTGCTCTAACTAAATAATTCGAAAATTGATTTTGCATTTTAGTTACATCAATCTCAGCATCATACAAAGATGACATTGCAGTATATTTATCAGATTCTGCTTTTGATAATTTATCTAAATACTGATTCTGAATTGAATTATATTCTACTTTGGCATTTATTAATTCATTTCTAGAGGTAAGCAATTTGTTTTGTGCAGATATCTTTTTTGCTTGTGCTTCTTGTAATTTTAATTTCCTTGTCTCTAAATCTGTTAATGATTTCAATCCGTCTTTATACAATTTCTCCATACGCTGAAATTGCTCAACAGAAATTGAATAGTTAGTATTTGCAGCCTCAACCTCTATACTATCAGTTTTAATTTTTAAATAAGCTTGCTCTATATAATTTTTTGTCTGCTCTAACTTTAAAGCTTGAGTCTTCGTTAATGCATCAATTTGATTATCTAAGGCTTTTATTTTTTCTATGTAAGAACTAACCGATAACTTTTTAGAATTTATCTGTTGCTGTGTTCTATCTAAAAGCTGTGGGTCGAAGTAATCATCTTTAATCTCTGATATAACTAATAATGTATCTCCCTTTTTAACTCTAGTGCCCTCTTTAACATACCACTTTTCAATTTTACCTGCTATGATTGAGTTAATTGTTTGGGGTCTTTGATTCGGATTTATTGTTGTAACATAACCACGGTTTCTGATATTCTGTGTCCAGGGTAAAAACATTACAATAAATATAAAACCAAAAAATATACCTAATAACCTCGCAAAAATTCTTTGGGGTCTTGAACTTTTTATCTCCTTCCAAGATTTAAACTTCTTAGGATCTACGTATTGATCTACTCTATTTTCACTTATATTCAACATCGCACTAAGATTTTATAATTGTTTTAAACCACTCTTTTTCACTCATCTCTATTACTGTACCAATGTCAAGTATAGAACCTTCATTCAATGCAACAACATAGTCTAACCTATTAGCTATTTCAATATCATTAGATACAATTACAACTGTCCATTTTTTATTATTTAATATAAAATCTAACAACTGCTCTTTGTATTTTTTCTCTAATAAATTAAAGTGGTCTTCTATTAAAATTAACTTCGGATTACCAACTAAACATCTAGCTAGTTTAATTTTCAAAATTCTACTTTTCGGTAGTCTTACTCCCTCCGGATGTAAGAAAGTATCATATCCTTTCTCTAAAGATTGTATGTATTCATGTAAACCTATTATTTCTGAAATCTTTAATACTTCTTCAAATGAAATTTTTCTACCCATACAAATATTATCTAGTATGGTTCCTTGTATGATATCTTCTTTCGCAAATGAACTACCAATTTGTGAACGTAAGTAATCTAATTTAATATTACTTAACGGAAAAGTATTAAAACTTATTGATCCTTCGTAATCATAATAAAGTCCGGCTATTACATGCATCAACATTGACTTACCTGATCCATTATAACCAGCTAAACAAACTTTATCTCCAGCTTTAATTTCTAGATTAATGTTTTTTAATACATAATCTGATTCATACATAAATCTATAGTTGAAGTTTTTTAACTCAATATCTATTGCTTCAACATTTTCGAAATTAATTTCTCTGCCACCTTGATTTTCTAATTCTAAATCATTCACTCCTCCTAATTTTTCAACGGCTGCCAATACATCGTATATAGTCTCCATGCTGAAAATTAATTTCTCGACTGATGATAATAATAAGATGATGATAATTTCAGATGCAACAAACTGACCTATGTTCATTTGTTGGTCAATTACTAGCAAACCACCTATCAAAAGTAAACCTGCAGTAACTAATACTTTAAATGCTATTAAATTTGAATATTGAAACTTTAAAATCTTAAAATGAGTTTTTCTGGCATCTAAATATTTTGATAACAATTCATCTGTTCTGTCCATCGGCAGATTCGTATTACCTGCCATTTTATAAGACTCCATGTTTCTAGCAATATCTACTAGCCAATTAGTAACCTCATATTTATAGTTTGACTCTTTTAATGCTGACTGCAAACCTTTATTACCAGTTAACTTTATTAATAATACAACTATACCAATAAACAATCCACTGTATATTATAAACGATGGGTGATATATTGATAGCAATATTAAACCGAATAAAACTTGTAGTGATGCACTAGAAAAATCAATTAAGATTTTAGACAAACCTTTTTGTATAGTAACCGTTTCAAAAAAGCGCATTACCATTTCAGGTATATAATACTTTTCAATTGTTTCAGTCTTTAGCCTTGGTATTCTAAAAGCAAATTCAAAAGCCGATTTACTAAATATCTTTTGTTGTAAATTCTCATTTACTGATAATTGGTAAACCTGTAAAACTCCACTTAGTGCTACACCAACTATTACTACTAATACCAAAATCAACCAAGAACTAGATACTATACCCCCACCAATCAAATTAATGATAGATTGTATACCTAATGGTATGGTCAAATTGATAAGTCCATTAAATATCGCAAAAGAATAAATACTATAAAGCTCACTCCTTTCAACATTCAATAACCTAATAAACCTCTGTAAAGGAGTCAAAATGGGCATTTCTTTCATTTTTATCTATTTCAAACCTATTTATTCATTTATATATAAGCGCAAATGTATAAACTTTTATTTATATATTTATTAATTATAAATTTATTTTATTTATAAAATATTAGCAATAACATGAAAAACAAACTCTTTTTAATTTTAGTATTCCTTTTTAGCTATAGCCTAATTCGTTCACAATCTGTTGAAATACCCTACAATTTAAGTAATGGAAATCAAACACCAAGCTATGAAGCAACAATTTCGCACTATAAAAAGTTGGCTAAAAAGTATAAAGAACTGAAAATACTTGAATTTTCTTATACGGATGCTGCTGAACCCCTACTTTTAGTGGAGATTAAAAAGCCCTCAAAAACTAACAATAAAGTAAACATCCTAATAAATAATGGAATACACCCAGGTGAACCAGAAGGTATTGATGCAAGCATTATTCTATGTCAGAATATCTTAGAATTAATAAATAGAGAAAAGCAAACTAAAGTAAAATACTTTAAAAATGAATACGAACTCAAAGATCTAGTTGATTTATTAGATCATGCGAATTTATATATAATACCTGTCTACAATATTGATGGAGCTAAAAATAGAAATTCATTTTCAAGAGCAAATCAAAACGGACCAGAAGAATATGGTTTTAGAGGCAACAATAAAAACCTAGATTTAAATAGAGATTTCATAAAGCTTGATTCTAAAAATGCGAGAGCATTCACAGAAATATTTCACAAAGTAAATCCGCATTTATTTATAGATACCCACACTAGTAATGGGGCCGACTATCAGCACATAGTAACTTATATTGCTACACAACGCGACAAGTTGAACGCTACAATTGCCAATTATCAGTATGATGCGTTTATGCCAGAACTTGATAGACAATTGAAGGCTAAAAATTTTGATGCGGTGCCTTATGTCAATAACTGGACAGATAAACCAGAAGCGGGTTGGCCAGCTTTTTATGAAAGCCCCAGATATGCTACCGGATATTCTACTCTCTTTAACGCAATTGGTTTCACTTTAGAAACACATATGCTAAAGAAATATTCAGAAAGAGTTGAAGGTTCATATGCATTTTTATTATCGTGTTTGAAAATTGCTAATAAAGACTATGAATTAATTGCTACAAATAAAATAACAGCTGATGCAGATGTTGCATTACAAGAAGAATTTAATCTAAATTGGAAATTAGATACGAGCTCACATCAAATAATAAAATTCAAAGGTTATGAATCAACTTATAAAAAATCTGAAGTGGGTAATCATGATAGATTGTTTTATGATAGAACTAAACCATTTGAAAAAGATGTTAAGTTCTACAATAAATATGTTAGCACTAAATCTGTACAAAAACCTACAGCATATATAATACCGTTCGCGTGGGATCAAGTTGTAGATCGATTAATATATAACAAAGTAAAATTTGAAAGAGTTAAAAAAGATACTTTAATGAATCTTAGTGTTTATTATGTCGAAGATTATAAAACAGTAGGTAAACCTTACGAAGGACATTACTTACATTCACAAGTGAAGTTAAGTAAAAAACAAACGAATATTTTAGTCCGTAAAGGTGACTTCATAGTATACACTAATCAAGTGCAAAATAGATACATCGTTGAAACATTAGAGCCTGAAGCTGTAGACTCTTATTTTAACTGGAATTTCTTTGATGCAATTTTAGGACAAAAAGAACACTTCTCAGATTATGTATTTGAAGATACAGCAGCTGAATTATTAAAAAATAATGAAAGCTTAAGAACTGCTTTTGAAAAGAAAAAATTAGAAGACATTGATTTTGCTAAAAACAAATACGCACAATTAGAGTATATTTATAAATCGAGTGAATACTTTGAAAAAACATTTATGAGATACCCAGTTTATAGATTAGAAAAATAATGGAAGAGATTTTACGCTATACCCCAGTATCATCATTAATTTTTGTATTCACAATCTTAGTCTCTTTGTATGGCTTTTATGGAGACTCGTATGCATTTAGAGGGATGATGCTACATCCATATAGTATTCACAGAAAGAAGAAATATTATACTATACTAACATCCGGATTTATTCATGCTGATTTCAATCATTTAATCTTTAATATGCTGAGTTATTTTTTCTTTGCATTTAGCTTAGAAAAAATTGTCGGACATTGGCAATTCGCATTGATATATATTTCTGGTATTGTATTAAGTGATATTAGTAGCATCCTGAAAAATAAAAATAATATTAGCTATTATTCACTAGGTGCTTCGGGAGCAATCTCTTCTGTACTATTTAGTTATATTTTATTCGACCCACACAGCAAAATATATTTATTCTTTATACCGATTGGTATACCTGCATACATATTTGCTTTAATGTATTTGGCATATTGCATGTATGCATCGAAGAATCAATCAGACCATATAAATCACGAAGCGCATTTTTGGGGTGCAGTAAATGGTTGGGTTATTA
>JACCDK010545486.1_pt1 | contig 12733 bp, 9 predicted proteins | sample 7445871 | NCBI WGS metagenome assembly JACCDK01 (sample SAMN15323436, study PRJNA562643) | freshwater metagenome | isolation source: river surface water | place: USA:Blue River Watershed | collected 2017-08-15
ATTGAGTTTACCGCCAATCATAGAGAATTTGTTACCCATACCGGTTATATTGGTAAAAAAAGAATCAGCGTTGTAGCTACGGGTATTGGTCCAGATAATATTGATATTGTATTGAATGAATTAGATGCTTTAGTTAATATCGATTTTGCTAGTCGCACTATTAAATCAGAAAAAAAATCACTAAAAATTATTCGCTTAGGCACTTCCGGTGCATTACAAGATTTCATTCCTGTAGATAGCTTGGTAGTTTCGAGCTACGGTATTGGGTTAGACAATCTCATGCATTACTATGCTACTACAAACGCTCCAGCTGAACAAAATCTTTTGGAAGCATTTAACCAACATACACAATTAGTAGGCAAAGCTATTCAACCTTATATCACTTCAAGTGCAGCTTCTTTGAGTGCGCAGTTCACCGATGGCTTTCATCATGGCATTACGGTAACTTGTCCCGGTTTTTACGGTCCACAAGGTCGTGTTTTAAGAGCACCTTTAGCACAAGATCAATTGATTAATCAATTAACAACATTTAAGTACCAAGAGCACTTTGTTAGCAACTTCGAAATGGAAACTTCCGCTATTTATGGCTTAGCTAATTTACTAGGCCACCAAGCGCTTTCTATTAGTGCCATTGTAGCTAATAGAATTCAACAAAGTTTTTCGAGCGACGGCAATGCTGCCGTTGAGCACATGATTAAAACTTGCTTACCTATCATTGCCAATTTATAATTTATATCCTTCAATATATGTATCCTGATTTTCAATATCTCTTTCAAGCCTTATTAGGCACGGACATGCCTGAATGGTTGAGTCTATTTAAAACCTTTGGTTTCTTGGTTGCCTTAAGTTTTATTGCCGCTGCCTATACCTTAGTCAGTGAATTAAAAAGAAAAGAACAAGCCGGCTTACTGAGCTACACAGAAAAAGTAATTTGGAAAGGCAAAAAAGCTACCGTGCAAGATTATGCATTGCAAGCCTTAATAGGTTTTATTTTAGCCTATAAAATTGGAGGCATTATTCAGAATACCACTGTAATAGCAGCCAACCCCTTAGCGTTTATACTTTCATTAGAAGGTGCCTTAGGCATAGGTCTCTTGGGCGCAATCATAACATTGGCAATGAAGTATTATGAAGAGAAAAAGAATAATTTAGAAAAACCTGTTCAAGTAAAAATTAGAATCTATCCTCATCAACGCATTAACGATATAGTTATGGTAGCCGCAATTGGTGGTATTGTGGGCGCCAAAGTTTTTAATGCCTTTGAAACGTGGGATCAATTTATTAAAAATCCAATTGAGCAATTAATTGCCTCTAGTGGATTAACCTTTTATGGTGGATTAATAATTGCTACCCTAGCGCTTTATCGCTATGCTAAAAAACACCAAATTAATTTTGCGCAATTGTGCGATGCTGCTGCTCCTGGATTAATGCTAGCCTATGGCATAGGTCGTTTAGGTTGTCATTTTGCAGGTGATGGCGATTGGGGTATATACAATAGTGCCTACATTAGCAATCCCGATGGCACGCTACAACAAGTAAGCACCGATACGTTCCAACAAGTGGCTCAGCAAGCAGCGCCATATATGACTTACATCAACAATACCTTAGCACCACATATGCATGTAGCTGCACCTAGCTGGTTACCCAATTGGTTGTTTGGTATGAATTATGCGCATAATGTAAATCACGAAGGCATGCCGCTTATAGATTGTGTAGGTAATTATTGTACCGCTTTACCGATTAGTGTTTTCCCTACCCCATTATATGAAGCCGTAGTATGTATTTTATTATTTACTTTATTGTGGAAATGGAGAACTCGTTTTAGTAGACCTTTACAATTATTTGGTTGTTATTTAATGCTGAATGGAGCTGAACGTTTTTTTGTAGAATTGATTCGTGTAAACAGTCAATATGATTGGGGCTTCCTGCATCCTACACAAGCAGAAATCATTGCAGTATGCTTAATGAGTATAGGCGCTTATTTCTTTTTCCGAAAAGAAAAAAAGATACAAATGCCATAAAAAAAGGAGTGCTACTAGCACTCCTTTTTAATTTATGTTATAGTCTAGTACTACCAACCTAATACATATGCAAATAATAAAGGCGCTACGATTGTAGCATCAGATTCTACAATGAATTTAGGTGTATTTACATCTAATTTACCCCAAGTAATTTTTTCATTTGGTACGGCACCAGAGTAAGAACCAAATGATGTAGTACTGTCACTAATTTGACAGAAATAGCTCCAGAACGGTACATCGTGCCACTCTAAATCTTGATACATCATAGGCACCACACAAATTGGGAAATCACCTGCAATACCTCCACCGATTTGAAAGAAACCAACACCTTTACCAGCGCTATTGTTTCTGTACCAATCAGCTAACCATACCATGTACTCAATACCGTTTTTAACGGTGCTTGCTTGCAATTCATTTTTGATGACATAACTAGCAAAAATATTTCCGGTAGTAGAGTCTTCCCAACCTGGACAAACAATAGGAATATTTTTTTGAGCAGCAGCAACGATCCAACTGTCTTTAGGATCGATTTCATAATATTGCTCTAATACGCCACTATTCACTACTTGATATAAAAATTCGTGCGGGAAATAACGCTCACCTTTTGCTTCTGCTTGTTGCCAAACGGCTACTAAGTGTTTTTGTAATCTTCTAAACGCTTCCTCTTCAGGAATACACGTATCGGTAACTCTATTATAATGATTCTCTAATAAATCCCATTCGTCTTGCGGTGTTAAATCACGATAGTTAGGCACACGTTTGTAGCTCTTGTGCGCAACTAAGTTCATCACATCTTCTTCAAGATTTGCACCTGTACAAGAAATGATTTGAATTTTATCTTGGCGAATCATTTCAGCTAAAGAAATACCTAACTCAGCCGTACTCATAGCACCTGCTAAAGTCACCATCATTTTACCACCTTCTAGTAAATGGGTTTCATAACCTTTGGCAGCATCTACTAATGCAGCTGCATTGAAGTGGCGATAGTGATGCGTAATGAAATTTGAAATTGGTCCTTTATTGTTCATATCTTATGTATTTAAAAAGTAACCCCTCTTTCGAGGGGTTTGGTTATTTATGCGTTTTGTTTTTCAATAAAATTTTTAACCCATTCTGTTGTTACTGATTTCGGTCTTTCAATTGGGAAATTCAAAGCACGATCCCAACATAAGCTAGCCAATACACCTAATGCTCTTGAAACGCCAAATAATACGGTATAGAAATCTTCTTCTACCAAACCATAGTGTTTTAATAAAGCACCACTGTGAGCATCTACATTAGGCCAAGGGTTTTTAATTTTTCCAGTAGCTTCTAAAATTGCTGGAGCTACATCGTATACATTCCAAACTGTTTTTACGGTAGGATTTTCTGGGCAATGTGTTTTTGCAAATTCCATTTGTGCCGTAAAACGAGGATCTGTTTTGCGCAATACCGCGTGACCATATCCAGGAACTACTTTACCTTGCGATAAGGTTGTTTTGATGTATTCTGCAATTTGTTCTTTGCTTGGCTCTTGAGTTCCAAGATTTTCTTGCAACTCTTCAATCCAACGAATCACTTCTTGATTTGCTAAACCATGTAATGGACCAGCTAAACCAGCCATACCTGCAGCAAATGATAAATATGGATCGCTTAATGCAGAACCTACTAAGTGCGTAGCATGAGCAGAAACATTACCACCTTCATGATCAGCGTGAATAGTAAGATACAAACGCATTAATTCTTTAAAGCCTTCATCTTCAAAACCCAACATGTGAGCGAAATTACCGCTCCAGTCTAATAAACCATCCGGTTGAATATGCTCGCTATTTTTATATTTTCTACGATAGATGTATGCTGCTACTCTTGGTAAACGAGCAATTAAGGTCATGGTATCTTCGTATACATAGTCCCAATATTCTTTCTTGCTAATACCTTCAGAATATGCTTTAGAGAATTTAGATTCTGTTTGCAATGCTAAAACAGCTGTGCAAAATTGTGTCATGGGGTGAGTAGAAACAGGTAAAGCTTCTATCACATCAAACACGTGATTAGGCACATGCGATCTGCGTGCCCAAGTAGCAGAAATATGATCTACATCTTCATGAGATGGTAGCTCACCTACTAACATTAAATAGAATAAACCTTCTGGTAAGGGCTCATTACCATTTTCAATTTTTGGTAATTTATCTCTTAATTCTGGAATGGAAAATCCACGGAAGCGAATACCTTCATTGGAATCTAACAAAGAAGTTTCTGTAACTAATCCAGTGATACCTCTCATTCCTTGGAATGCCTGTGCAATCGTAACATCTTCTAATTTAGTATTACCATGTTTTTCGATAATACCTTTAATTTCTAGTAATTGCTGATCAGCAGTAGCCTTAAATCTGTCTTTAACAAAGCCCATTTTGGTGTATTTTTATTTTTTGAGTACGCAAATATATTATATATATAGCACTTTTCAGCATCTTTTAGTATGCTAAAGTGAAAAATTAATAGCAATTTATGAGTATAACAATTTCCAAGGCAATTTGTTGCCTTATTTGATCTGTTTCTTGTACAATAAATAGGCTATGCAACTGAATATCAGATTAGGTATCCAAGTGGCTAAAAAGGGACTAAATCCTGCTTTAGTAGATAATATGGAGGAGAATTGGGTAATCATAAAGAAAACGGCACTTACAAAAATACCAATGGCCAAATGCACCCCTCCGCCGCCTCTTTTCTTGGTAGAAGCAATACAAACACCCATAATGGTAAGAATAAAGCAAGCAAAAGGTGTAGCCGTTCTTCTGTGCAATTCGATATACAAGGCATTTAAGGTTTCTCTACCCCTCAGCTTTTCTTGTTGAATATAGGACCATAAACGGGGTGTAGTCATGGCGTCTTTACTATCTAGATCTTGTACTAAATCTTTTAGGGTAAAGGCATAATGCGCTCTAAGTTCGGGCTGCATGTTTAGGCGTTCATTTAAACCATCATTATATCGATGAGTAACATTGTACAGAACCCATTCCTTTTTCAAAGAATCATAGCTAATTCTGTCGGCCATCAATTTTTCTTTAAGTGTTATACCATCTATCTTTTCATAGGAGAAGCGATACCCCATATTGCTTACAAAATCATAATTCTCCAAATAAATATATTCCGTAGCCGATATTTTTAAATGCACATTATGATCGGAATAGGCAATTACATTTTTATAGTATTTTTTTTCAAAAGCAATGCGATTATGATTGGCATAAGGCACTACAAAATGATTGGCTAACAAAGAGATAAAAACAAGCCCTGAGCCTACAACAATATATGGTTTTAAAAATCTTCTATAATCGGTACCCGTTGCTAATATGGCAATAATCTCTGACCTTCCGGCTAACTTAGAAGTAAAAAAAACCGTGGCAATAAAAACAAATAAAGGAAATAAGAAATTAACGATATAGGGTATAAAATTGATGTAATACCAAAAAATAGCTTCAACCGGGGCCTTACGCGATACAAAATCTTCTACTTTCTCTGAGTAATCAATAACGCAGGAAATAGCTGCCAATATTGCGATAGAGAAAATAAAGGTACTTAAGTATTTTTTAGCGATATACCAATCTAGTAGTTTCATATACGTACTACAATCTATTTTTTAATTTAGGAAGTACTTGCTGTTTCCAGGAAGCAAAATCTCCTTCTAAAATATGCTTTCTCGCTTCTTTTACCAAAGCTAAATAGAAAGATAAATTATGAACGCTCGCAATTTGAAGCGCCAATAATTCTTTAGCAATAAACAAATGGCGTAAATACGCTTTTGAATAGACATCACTCATACCATTAGATAAGCTAGCATCGATAGCACTAAAATCGTCTTGCCATTTTTTATTCTTGATATTAATAACGCCTTCCCAGGTAAACAACATACCATTTCTTCCGTTTCGAGTGGGCATTACGCAATCAAACATATCAATACCCAGTGCAATGTTCTCAATTAAATTCCAAGGTGTACCAACACCCATTAAATAACGGGGTTTATCACTTGGCAAATAGTCACAACAAAGGGCTGCCATTTCATACATCATTTCTTCTGGTTCACCTACAGACAAACCGCCTATAGCATTGCCATCAGCACCAATTTTAGCTATATATTCCGATGCTTCTTTTCGTAAGTCTTTATAGGTACTACCTTGTACAATAGGAAATAAACTTTGCTCATAGCCATACTTAGCAGGAGTTTCTGCTAAACGCTGCACACAGCGCTGCAACCATCGATGGGTTAAATCCATAGATTTTTTTGCGTAAGCATAATCACTTGGATAGGGCGGGCATTCGTCGAAAGCCATAATAATATCGGCACCAATGCTGCGTTGGATATCCATTACATTTTCTGGAGAAAATAAATGTTTAGATCCATCTATATGCGATTGAAACAAGGCACCCTCTTCTCTTAATTTTCGATTGGCAGATAATGAAAAAACTTGATACCCTCCACTATCTGTCAATATAGGCTTATCCCAATTCATGAATTTATGCAAACCTCCAGCCTGCTCCAATACAGAAGTGCCTGGTCGTAAATATAAATGATAGGTATTACCCAAAATAATTTGAGCTTGTATAGCATTTTTTAATTGATCTTGCGGCACTCCTTTCACGCTTCCTACTGTGCCTACAGGCATAAAAATAGGGGTTTCTATAACTCCATGTGCTGTATGCAACAGACCTGCTCTTGCATTACTTTGTGGATCGTTTTTAAGTAAATTAAATTCCATAGTGCAATAAAATCAAAAAATAGAATTGCTAAAATACGTTACAATATTGGGAATTGCACTTAAAAATAGCAACTTTGCATAAGTGTTAACACAAATTATTCCTCTTTTCGTTATTGCCATACTCATTATACAATGGGCTTATGAACTATTGCTATACCTAGCCTTCCATAAAAAAGAAAAAATCGCAAAAATTAATAATACCGAACCCATCAGTATTATTTCTTGTGCTAAAAACGAAGCCCAAAACATAGCTGCACTATTGCAAGCCTTGCAAACACAAAGTTATAGCACCGCTGATCAAGCTCTTAATTTTGAAGTCCTAGTTATTGATGATGGTTCTACGGATGCTACTTGGAGTATATTAGAAAATGCTACACTCCATTTCCCACAACTACGCATTTTTAAAAGTGAGGCTTTTGAAAGTACATTTAAAGGGAAAAAGAAAGCCTTGGAAATAGGCGTTACACAAGCGAAACACGATGCCATTTTATGTATCGATGCTGATTGTATTCCAACAAGTAAGCATTGGGTAAGCATTATGGCCAATGCACTCAAAAACAAAGAACTGATTACGGGTTTTGGTGCTTACCAAAAAGAAAAAAGCTGGATCAATACCCTCGTGCAATGGGAAACTATGCATACTTTTTTTTGGTATCAACTCTTATCAAAAATCGGTGTCTATTATATGGCGGTAGGAAGAAACATGGGCTTTCGTAAAGCCCTATTTTTAAAGGCAAATCAACATCCTTTATGGCAACAAGTGCCTTATGGCGATGATGATTTATTGGTGCGCATTGCCGCTACTTCCCAAAACTATGCCGTTGTAAGCAATCCCCATTCTTATACGCTGAGTAAAGCTCCTGAAAACTTTCAGCAATGGATGCAACAGAAAAAGAGACACCTAAGTACCGGCAAATATTATCATAAAAAGGTGCAAATCCTTTTAGGCACCTATGCTTTAACGCAAGGCCTATGGTGGATTTGCCTACTTTTTCTATCCGTATTTTGTTCGCCCTTGATCCTATGCCTATTGGTGGCACGCTTAGTTGCTCACTTATTTATATTGAGCGCATTTCAAAAGCAACAAGGCCTATCTATTAGCCTGTTTAAAAACTTATTAGGCGAATTTTTATGGGCCATTTATAATTGTATCTTTGCACCTTATATCTTTTTTAAAAATTACCAATCGTGGAAATCATAACTAAATACTTTAGCGATTTTACTCCCCAACAAGTAGACCAATTGAAGGCTTTGGGTGAATTGTATCCTAGTTGGAATGAGAAAATAAATGTTATTTCTAGAAAAGATATTGACCAATTATACATCCGTCACGTATTACATTCTTTAGCTATTGCCACAATTTGCCAATTTGAAGATGGCGCACAAGTTATTGACATTGGCACTGGCGGTGGTTTTCCAGGCATACCCTTAGCTATATTCTTTCCTAATGTAGAATTCTTATTGGTAGATTCGATCGGTAAAAAAATTACCGTTGTGCAAGAAATTGCTCAAGCTATTGGATTAAAAAATGTTACCGCTATTCATTCAAGAGCAGAACAAATAAAAAATCGCAGCTTCGATTTTGCTGTATCTAGAGCCGTAGCTCCCCTATTGGATTTATGGACTTGGGCAGCTCCATTACTAAAAAAAGGACATGCTAGTGACACGCTTGCTAATGGTTTAATCTGCTTAAAAGGTGGCGACTTAAGCGCTGAAATTGCAGCTTCTAAATTACGTCCGCATTATTGGGACTTGCATACTATTTTCCCAGAGCCCTTGTTTCAAGACAAGTGCATTTTGTATGTTAAAAAATAAACAGCAGCGCTGATTTAACAATTTTCTAATTTTTTTGCTTTTTATATTTGACGAAAATAAAAAGCTATGAGAAAACCATTTTTAAACCATTTATTTAAGAGCGGATTAGTTGTTTGTTTTTCTATTCACACCCTCTTCGCTCAAACCGAAAACGATTATACCTACAATCGAAAAAGTGCTGCTCCTATCGATTTCCAATTAGCTGCAGAAACTGCCACCAAAGCGGTAGTACATGTTAAAGTAAGCACTTCTGCTAAAACCGTATATGCTCAAAACCCTTTTGGCAATGGCTTCTTCGAACAATTTTTTGGCCCACAACAATATATCTTACCACCCCAATCGGGCTCCGGCTCTGGCGTGCTTATAGATCAAAAAGGGCATATCGTAACCAATTATCATGTCATTGCTAATGCCGAAAAAATAACGGTGACCCTTAGTGATGGCACAAGCAAACAAGCTAAATTAATAGGCACAGATATGGCAACGGATTTAGCCGTATTAAAAGTGGAGGAAAACAATTTATCCTATCTAAAATTTAGCAATAGCGACCAAGTAAAATTAGGACAATGGGTATTAGCCATTGGCTATCCACTCAATTTAGATGTTACCGTAACAGCGGGCATCGTAAGTGCTAAAAGTAGAAATATCGGCATACATAAAAACCAACAAAATGCTATAGAGTCCTTTATACAAACCGATGCAGCGGTAAACCCAGGCAATAGCGGTGGTGCATTAGTAAATAGTAATGGTGATTTGGTAGGTATCAATGCAGCTATCAGTTCGCCAACCGGCTCTTATGCAGGCTATTCTTATGCCATACCTTCCAATATTGTAAAAAAAGTAAGTGCCGATTTAATTCAATATGGTAAAGTACAAAGAGCGTTCTTGGGCATCAACCCAAAAGATATTAAAACGGCCAGCGAAGAAGAAATAAAAAAATACCATTTAGACGAAATTCAAGGCGTAGCTATCGTAGGCCTCAGCAAAAATGGCGCTGCAGAACAAGCGGGTTTAAAAATAGGCGATCTTATTCAAGCTATCAATCAGGTGAAGGTAAATTCAGTACCTTCTTTATTAGAGCAAATAGCGCGTTATCACCCTAAAGACGAAGTGACTATTAGTTATTGGAGAGACGGGCAAAGCAAAACCAGTACCGTAACTCTTAAAAGCAATGCAGAAACTACCGGTCAGAAAGAGCTTTTTGGTGCTTCCTACCGTTTTTTAAGTCAACAAGAAAAAAAACAATACGGCATCAATAATGGCCTTATCATTACCGATTTAGGCAATGGCCCATTAGCCCAACAAAGCAATATTCAAAAGGGGTTTATCATAACGGCTATCAATGATATAGCCATTGCCACCGAAGAACAAATAGCAAATGCCATCAACAATAAGAATTTCATTCAAATAGCGGGTTTTTACCCCGGACAAAGAGGCAATTACTATTATAGCTTCCAAATCAATGAATAAGTAGCAAAATTTAATACCATTAATTGAGCAAAATCCCTACAATTAATAAACATTATATATTATCTTTGCCCAAATTTTTAACACATGAATCTGCACGAATATCAAGCAAAAGAACTTTTAAAAAGATATAATGTACCTACCCAAGAAGGTATTGCTGTTGAAACCGTAGAAGATGCTATTAAAGCATACGAACAAACAGCTACAGCTACCAACACAAAATTTGTAGTGATGAAAGCTCAAATTCATGCGGGTGGTCGTGGTAAAGGTACCATGAGAGAAGTGCCAGAACAACATGGTGTAAAAGTGGTAAAAAGTGCTGAAGAAGCAGGTACTGTTGCAAAAAACATCTTAGGCAATACCCTTGTTACGATCCAAACCGGTGAGGCTGGAAAAGTAGTAAGCAAATTATTGATTGCTCAAGACATGTATTATGATGGACCAAGCGATCGTAAAGAGTTTTACTTATCTATCTTACTAGATCGTGCTAAGAAACAAAACGTAATCATGTATAGCACCGAAGGTGGTATGGATATTGAAGAAGTAGCGCATCATACACCAGAAAAAATCTATAAAGAGTGGATTGCTCCAGGAATGAGCCTTCAAGCATTCCAAGCTAGAAACATTGCTTTCAATCTTGGATTGAGCGGTGATGCATTCAAAAACATGGTAAAATTCGTTACTAATTTATACAATGCTTATGTAGGCTTAGATTGCTCAATGTTAGAAATCAATCCATTGTTTAAATCTGCAGACGATAAAATCATTGCTGTAGACTGTAAAATGAATATTGATGATAATGCTATGATGCGTCATAAAGATATCGAAGCATTAAGAGATACCAGCGAAGAAGATCCTACAGAAGTAGAAGCAGGAGCGTTCAACTTAAACTATGTAAAATTAGATGGTAATGTAGGTTGTATGGTAAATGGTGCTGGATTGGCAATGGCTACTATGGACATGATTAAATTAGCTGGTGGTGAGCCTGCTAACTTCTTGGACGTAGGCGGTACAGCTAATGCACAAACAGTAGAAGCTGGGTTTAGAATCATCATGAAAGACCCTAATGTAAAAGCTATCTTAATTAATATTTTTGGTGGTATCGTTCGTTGCGATCGTGTTGCGGCAGGTGTTATCGAAGCGTATAACAATTTAGGCAATATCAATATTCCAATCATTGTGCGTCTTCAAGGTACCAATGCAGAAGTAGCAAAAGAATTGATTGTAAACTCTGGATTAAAAGTACAATCTGCTATCTTATTAAGCGAAGCAGCTAGCTTAGTACAAGCAGCCATTAAATAAGAAAAACAAATCTTAATATAAAAAAGGATTGACCCTGGTCAATCCTTTTTTATTGGTATTAAAATAAAAGCCCAATGATCAATCATTGGGCTTTTATTAATAACATAGAATAGAACTATTCTACAACAACACCTTTGAAGGTATAATCTTGACCTTGAATGCGAGCTCTAATAATATAGATTTTATTAGCTTCTACTTCTACAGGGATTGCCGTATTAGTAGTTGCATTATTTGTAGTAAATACGTTACGACCGATGATATCAAAAATTTGTAATGACTCGATATTCATTTTATCGTTAGTAAACAATTTCACTTGATTTTTTGATAAGCTCATGCCTACTTTTTCAGTTGCAATACCAGGAATATTGGTTGTATTACAAGCAACACAACTTTTCCAAGTAGCACATAAAGTAGTATCATTACTTTTTATTTTAGTAAGACGGTTAGTGTATTGTGCATTACCGTTAGTACAAGTCCAAGTTGAATTTAAAGCTTCTTTAGTACCTGTACCGTTTACAAATAAATATTCGATATCTTGATTAGAAGCCATTGGAATCGTAACCTCATAAGTATTGTTACCTACAGAAGTCATTTGAGTTCCAGGGAAATTAGACCAATTACTCCAGCTACCGAAAACATAAACAGGAGTAGAGTCTGGGCTCTTCACTTGGAATTTAACATTGATGTTTGATGGAACTACTGAATTACAAGAATCGCATTTTGCCCAACGACGACAAATAGTTTGGTTAGCAGTAGTTACGGTCAACATACGATTAGTATATTGTCCATTTCCATTGGTACAAGTCCATGCTGGATTCAACACTTCTTTAGTACCCGCAGCACCATTTACAAACAAATACTCATAAGTAGCATTTGCTGGCATAGAAATAGTTGCTTGATAGATACCACCACCTTGAGATGTCATTGCTGTACCAGGATAGTTGGACCAGTTGCTCCAGCTACCGAATACATAAACAGGAGTAGAATCTGGATTTTGTACTTTAAACGTTATAGATACATTAGCTGCAGGCGCCGTACATGATGTACAAGTAGCCCAAGTAGCACAATATGTAGTATCGTTGTTTACTGTAATTTTACGATTGGTATATTGCGCATTACCATTAGTACATGGCATTGTAGAAGTAATACCTTCTTTAACGAATGCACCTGTTCCGTTTACAAACATAAATTCGTGCTGACCAGCAGCCATAGGAATTGTTACAGAATAGTAACCACCACCCATGGAAGTCATTACATTACCAGGGTAATTTCCCCAGTTGCTCCAATCTCCAAATGCAAATACTTGTGAAGAGTCTGGACTTTTAACCACAAAGGTTACATTTTTGTTTTGTGCGAAACCTACTGCAAACATAAAACTTGCTAGTACGCTCAATA
>JACCDK010379019.1_pt1 | contig 12732 bp, 12 predicted proteins | sample 7445871 | NCBI WGS metagenome assembly JACCDK01 (sample SAMN15323436, study PRJNA562643) | freshwater metagenome | isolation source: river surface water | place: USA:Blue River Watershed | collected 2017-08-15
AGTCAAAATGCTGCATCTCCCTAACGGCCGCATGGGTTAAAGACACCACATGGTCTGCTGACAGCAGAAAGTGGCGCTCTAAAGCCTTTGCTATTTTGAAAATAGCACCGCCTTGAAGCCACAAACCGCCATCCACACGCTCATCAGCCCAGAAGCCTCGCATGTCAAACAAGTACTTAACACCTGTAAGGCGCTTTAAAGCTAAGGCTATGACAGATGGAACATAGCTACGCGCATGAACGATGCGAAGGCGATAGCGCACAACTAACCATAATCCCAAAAAAGTTCCACAGAAAATATCCCACGCGGTGGCAACGGCAGAAGGCTTCTTGTGATAACGAAGTGGGTGCCAGACGATACCTGCATCTGAAATATCCTTAGAAATGGACTCTCTGTAGCCAGTTCTCGCCCAGTCACTGCTTTTTTCAAAGCTTACAAGATGAATGCGTCGCTCACTTGCTAGTCCTTTTAGGTAAGAAAGAACTTGAGATTGCCCCAAGGGTTCAAGCATTCCATCGTAGGAAATATAAAGTATTCCATGCGTCTTTGGGCCGCACTCCTTAAAGTTTAAATTAAATAACATGTCTTAGGTTCATATTATGCTGAAACCTTTGTTTTTAAATCGATGATTACGCTCAACATTCCCTGCTAATCTAGCGTACATACAATAGTCACTATAGTCTGACTGCTCTAACGACAGCTGCTTTGTATCCCTCACCAAACTCTGTAAAACCTGCAAAACTAACCTTGGCACCATTTCGCTCAAACATTTCTACAACATCACTTATTCTTTGGGGGTGATCATGTGCAGGGGAGAACATATCGAATGTGTCCAATACCACCCATTCCCGAAATTCATCAGCGCTCAAGTTGGTGCGCGGCAATGTCCTAAGATCAACTAGCGGAAGAAACCGCGTAAATATCCCTAGGTTAATTCTCTGTAAAAATAAACTAAAACTAATAAGCCAAGTGGCATTTTTATCTATCAATTGCAAAAGTTTTTCATATGAAATTTTCGTTGTAATTGGGCGCAAAACATATTTGGCGCTGACCTTGGTCCACCAACCCCTGATCGGATAAAAGTCAACTACGATTTCTCCACCCGGCTTTGCTTTCTTTATCAGCTCCCTGATAGACGCATTGAAATCAGGTGTATGCTGAAGAACACCAAGGCAAAATACTTTGTCGAAAGTACTGTCAGGGAAGGGGAGTGAATAAATGCTTGCTTGGAACAAATGAAATCTATCTGGCGCAATCTCTGAGTTATTCCTGAAATTGGCTGTTACTGCATCTGAATAGTCAACACTGTAAAGAATTCCCTTCGTATGCTCAAGTACTACTTTGCTAAAACGACCAGCACCTGAACCAACTTCAAGAATACTCTTTCCAGAAAGATCCTCCATATCCCAACGTGTTTCAGCAAAGAATCTTTCTCGACTAAGACTAAGCCCATCGCTCTCACGATCTAGTTGAGTAACTTTGAATTTATTCCACTGCAAACCAAAACTATCTGCATAGTTATTTAAATGGGAGAAGCGAGCTGCACCATTAATAATCGGAACAGTGTTACCTTCAAAGTCTACAAGACACTCACCTTTGAGAGTGAGGTTGCGACCGCTTTCGGGGTTAATTATAGTGACCATGTTATGCGGGGCATTTGGATGGCAATATTTTCTTAGAAGACCAAGAATTTACAACGTGTCTAATACCGTCCTCATAAGTAACAAGTTCCCTATTGAGAAATCTCCGCATTGCAGTAATATCCGGTTGTCGCCTTGTCATATCGCCATCCTTCAAAGCGGGTAGGTGGATAATTTTTGACGATGAATTAGTTAATCTAATAATTGTTTCAGCAAGTTCCAGAATACTTATTACTCGGTCACTACCAATGTTGTATACCTCATTTATATACTCATCATTATCTAAAACTGCTAGGCAGGCATCTATATTGTCCTTTATGTAACAGAACGTACGCGTCTGAGTCCCATCCCCATAGATAGTAATTTCAGAATTATTCAATGCGGCCTGTAAAAATTTAGACATTACAAAGTCTGTACTCTGCTTAGGACCGTATGTATTGAAGAATCGAAAAATTGTATAGTTCAAACCATATTCTTGATGATAACTTCTACAGAATGCCTCACCAATATTTTTTACAACGGCATAAGGGAGGCGTGAATTCAAGGGGGTATTGTGCTCATGTTGAGGTAGCGAGACGGGCTCCCCATAAACTTCAGAAGAAGATGAAAAAAATATTCTCCTTACTCCTGTATTTTTGCAAAGCGTAAAAATATTTTGGAAACCCTTAACGTCGTCTAGTACAAGTGCAGGATTTTCTATTGTACGGCTGACACCAACCAAGGCCGCATAGTGAAAAACATAATCAAATTTCTGTGCTGTCATTATGGCTGATAAATCATTGTAATTATTTACATCAGCTCGTATAAATAAACATCTGTTATGCGTCGGCACATTTGATAAATAACCTGTTATCAAATTGTCAACCAACACAAGATTTACATCTTCCCGTTCAAGAAGTTTCTCTGCAAGGCTGCTAGGAATAAATCCAGCTCCACCAGTGATTAAAATATTTACCATCGTAGTATTAAATTTCGTATTGTTGCATAATAAGTTCGTTGCCAAATCACATTTGCGGAAATAATAGAAGCTATCCCTAGGTACTTAAGACTTGTGATTTTTGAAACATTGTTCTCGGAAAGATGTAATGCTAAATAAGAATATATTCCAGCTTTGGTTAATTTAAATTTTTTTCTATAGACTTCTTGCACGACTTTATCTTGCTCAAGGTAGAAGAGTAGTAAGTTTAATCGTTCAATCAACTTTCTGGCATCCATCTTACGGACACTTCGCATCTCATGATCGATGATCCAACTTGTTATTGTGTTGGAATAGAAGAGCGGAAAGCGTGCCGCCAATCTGTACCAAAGTTCATAATCCTCTGACGCTGACAATGCCCTATCTTCATTGAATGTGAATTTTTTAATGATGTCTGAGCGAAGAAAAACTCCATTACAGCTTAATGGGTTTCCCATTGGAATATATGCTTGCAAGGTTTCGCCGCTATATCTGTTAACTTGCTTAAATACTTTTCCTTCTGGTGTAGACATGGCATAGCCAAGATGGAACCATTCAGGATTGACATTTTGTTGCACCATTTTTGCAGCCTCTGCGAGATGGTTTGGTAAGGCAAGATCATCGCTGTCGAAGAAGTTAATGTAATGCCCCTTTGCCTGCCGCGCTCCATAGTTTCTTGCGGCAGCGCGCTCTGAGTTCGGTATTCTGTAGTAGCCAACTTGAGGAGAACCAAGGCTGCGAACAACTGTTTCAGTGTCATCCGTGCTACCGTCATCCACAACAACTATTTCAAAATGTGTCCAAGTTTGAGTGACTAAAGACTCCAACGTGCGCTTGATGAGGCTCCCACGGTTAAAAGTTGGAACCACAATTGTGAAGAAGGGTTCAAATTCCATAAAGAGCTTCCAATTTCAAGATCATTTGCGAGAAACTAAATCTTTCCTCAACCGAATTCCATCCATTGCGTTTCAATCGCGATCTTAATTCTGGAGTTTGCCACAAAACCTTTAGAGCATGCTCAATGGCAGTTGAATCGCGGTAAGGTACAACCCAGCTATTTTGCTCGTGTTCAATAAAATCACTTGCAATACCAGAAATAGTGAAAATGCTCGGAACTTCAGCTGCTAAGGCCTCAACATAGACTTGCCCAAAAGCTTCCGCTGTGCTATCAACCGGAACGTGCACAAACAAGTCAAAGCACTGATAAAGTTCCTCTACCGCTGGTTCAAATGAAATAAGTCGGTAACTTTCAGAGGGTAACGACCTCAGTAACTCTCCGAGTTGACTCGCATAATCACCCTGCGAATTAGCCAGCACTAGTACTGCATTAGGATTCAATTGTAAAAATTGTTTAAATGCAGGAATAATGTACTGGATGCCTTTCAACTCAATAAACCGGGCTATGCATCCAATAACTGGAGACTTCCCAAGTAGGTCATATTTGCATTTTAAATTATTGACTTGCGAAGCTTCTATATTCCTAAATGTTTTCCAGTTAAATCCATGCGAGATCACGTGAATCTTTTCAGCTGGCGCATGATCCATTTCGGTGAGTATGAGTTTAACGTTTCCAGAAATCGCGATAATATCTGTAGCTAGAACGTTGCATAATTTATCCCAAAGGACACCTTTCTTATGATGTCGGTGGTGTAAATCTCCGTGATGTCGCGTAACAATACGTTTTCGGCAGCCGGCAAACCAAGAGGCTGTTAAGCCCAGGATACTAGCCTGTAGCAAATGACAATGAACAACTTCTGGATTCCACTTTCGCAATTGCCTAAGCAACAAACAAAATGCACCCAACCAGTCACGTTTGCCTCGACATTTAACTCGTACGACGGGTACCCCTTTTATATTCAAGAACCTTTCCAGTTCCGAATCATCACTATTCAATATTATGAATCTTATGTCTAGATTATCTTGGAAGGCTGCAGCTATCCATTCAAAAGCTAATGCCTTGTTTATGTCGGAAATAATGTAACAAACCTGCATTTAATATTATTCGATCAAAACCTTATCAGGAAATAAAACGCTATTAGAGTGAAGAATTGCATCGTACATTTTGTATCTAATTTGTCTCGGCACCCACGTCCACCAACCTTTATCAATACCTTTTAACCAAATAAAATTAGCTAATACCCAATATATGGTTTTCTTAAATTGATTTGGAAAATTATCAGTTTTTATGATATTTTCTAGGTATATTTCTGGTTTTAAAAGAATTAGTTTCTGCTTTGCTAAATGATAAGATCTTAGTCGCTTCACATAGTCAAAACAACTTGCTACCCCAGCATCAGTACTTATTGCATACGCATCATCTGAAACGTAAATATTGAGAGACATCTGCCTAGCTCTCAATGCCATATCATAGTCCTCTAGGTCTCGTAACCTTTTATCAAAGCCTCCAATTTTCATGAAAAGTGTTTTTTCAATTGAGCAATTGCAAGCATTGAAATAGGCAAAATTAATCTGCCTCTGTTCACTAACCGATTGTTCGATATCCCTATTCCATTTGTCGCCTAGCCAAGTCCTATAAGAGTGAAAGTCATTTGTAGACAAAACTGGAGGTGACTCTAAGCGACCACACATTAGACTATTTGGGTATTTTTCGTGATGCTCACAATGAGCCTGTAACCAGTGCTTTGGTACAGTCATATCATCATCGAGGAATATCAAAAGCTCACCAGTTGATTCGATTGCCCCTCTATTTCTAACGGCAGCCCTACCTAAGTTTTCTTGCTCAATGATTTTATAATTCGGAAGAGATAATTTCATATCTCTCAACATCTTTGCAGTGCCATCCGTAGAGCCATCAACAACAATAATTAGCTCATCCGGTAATAAAGTCTGCATCTCCAGACTCGCCAACGCATTAATAATTTTATGCTTCCCATTGAATGTTGGAATTATTATGGTTGTCTTTTTCATAAATTTTAAATAAATTAGAAATAATTTTTCAAAATTTTTATTTATTGCTATTGAAAAAAGAGAATATATGCCTTAAAAATTTAAAACGATAGATTATTTTTTTATATGTATAAATATTTTCAAAATCATTTAAATATTTTGGATAATTACTTATAATAAAATTCCTGCGTTCTTTGTAAATTAATAATTCATTGCTTGATTGCGAGCTAATTCCGTCTAAATTAAAAAATGTTATTGGTATATCAAGAAATTTATATTTTATATTCCTATCGCTAAAAAGCTTCATTATTAATATTACATCAGAAATAATTCTGTATTCTTCATCAAACCCGCCAAGTTCACTAATTTTAGTTCTTCTGACAAAGGTCGCAGGGTGTGGCGGCATATCATGCTGATATTTATCAAAAAATTGTATCTGTGGGTTGGAGTGCAGTATTTTTATCTTATTATTTTGTTCAATACAAATATTACCATAAATCACATCTTCATTATTAATTTCAGAAAAAACGGTTTCAACAACCTGATTGTCAATAAATACGTCCCCGCTATTCAGAAAAAATATATAATCTCCAGTAGCATATTTTAGACCCTTATTCATGGCGTTATATATTCCGGAATCTGGTTCACTTATAGTAATAAGTTGAAATCCTCTTACATTGCTGGCGATTATATCGTTAACAACCTCCATACTATTATCACTTGAAGCTCCATCAACAATAATTAGTTCAATTCGGGAGTAAGTTTGTGCGATTATACTTTTAAGGGTTTTTTGAAGTCCAATTGAATTATTTCGATTGATAGTTACAATTGTTAGGCTTAGCACTGGCAATATCCAATAATAATTATTTTTGAATCGCAAACGATCAAAAAAATACTTCGCGTCAAACTTTTCTAAACGAAAACCACCACAAGCGATGTCTTGGCGATCGGAACCATTGCAGTAATCTGTATTTCATTGAATAAGTGGTTTGGGGTCGAATTTTGACTCCAAAAGAAGTGAGCCTAATTGCACTTTGACTCAAGTCTTCAAAATAAACGGTGTAAACATTATCCTTGGTTTGCTTTGGCAGAGAATAGCCGACGCAGACTATGCTCTGTTTACCCTTCGACTTTTCACAAACTCGCACATCATGAAAATGCCATAGTATTGAATTGCCGTATGGATACCTTGTTGCGTTCCATGGTGCAAGTATCAACTCCTTATTTCGCATCACATGGACAAAATCCTCAAACCGACTGGGCCAGTCATCGAGATATTTTTGATCACCAAATTTTCCATCTTCCACTCGGCCATAACACCATTCAATACAGCGTTCCTCCCACCACTTTCTGACTAATTCCCCACCCTCACGATTGAATGTCATGAACTGTACACAATACTGCCCGCTTGTGGCTGATTGGTCATATTCAGGAGCGTAAGCGTGATCCGTGATGAGTACATCCTTTCGTGACGCTTCAAATTCTTGAAAAATCGGTGTTGGATCTTTTCTGAACCATACATCTGCATCTAAATAGGTTACGCGTTTAACTAAAGGGTCAGCTTCGAACACGAAGCGGGGAGTAAATGGAGTTAGTGTCCAACAATACTCACCTTTTGTTCGACCCGGTTTAACTCGCTTCAGTTCCTCAGTTTCAAGGCTACTTAGTTTCAGTAGACGAACATTTGGTAGGTTCAGTTTAGTCAAAACCTCATGCACTTCATAATCCATGCAAAGTATCCAAAGTGTGTATTCACCAGCATGGCGCTCCATTGAAATGTGTTGCGCCAATCCCTGGGGAAGGAAAAGACTGTCATAGAGAGTGACGTAGTGCTCCATCATGCTCCTCGGAATGAGTTTATTGTCGATATTACATAGGCAACATCGTCGTCTGTCATTTGGGGATGGCATGGCAAAGATAAGCAAGTCGCAGCGTGCTGCTCACTATTGATTAAGCCCTTAGGGTCTCGTTTGATCGAAAGGCATGGCTCCTGCTTATGAACTGGGATAGGGTAGTGGATTAGCGATTGAATTTGATTTAGTTGGAAATGCGCTTGGAGCGCATCACGTTGTTTGCACGTAACAACGAACAGATGGTAAACATGAGCCAACGGACTTTGTGGCTCGGCAAGTTGTGTAATCAAGTCGTTACTGATACCTGTACGGTAGGCATTGGCGATGCTGCGGCGGCGATCAGTAAATTCGGGTAGCCACTTAAATCGCTCTCCCAGTATGGCTCCATGTAGCTCGTCCATCCGACTATTCATCCCCATTTCAGGATGATGGTAACGAATGCTTTGTCCGTAATTGCGAAGGCAACTTGCACGCTGGGCCATTAGCTGATTTTGAGTCACAAGCATGCCAGCATCGCCGGGCGTCCCTAAGTTCTTAGTTGGATAAAAACTGTAAGCGCCAGCAACCCCAAAGCTTCCAGCCACCTTGCCGTTCCATGTTGATAGATGGGCTTGGGCACAATCTTCAATCAGTGATATACCGTGCTTTGCACAGAGCGCGGACCAAGAATCCATGTCGCGTAATGGGCCATAAAGGTGGACTAACAAGATCGCCTTGGTTTTCGGTGAAATGCAACGCTCGACACTTGCCTGGGAAAGGAGTGCTGTGTCTAAGTCAATATCAGCTAGAACAGGTATCGCCCCTGCGCGTAAGATGCCAAGTACCGTAGCAAAGGCAGTCATCGGGGTGGTAATAACTTCGTCACCCGGGCCAATATCAAGTACACGTATTGCAATTTCGATAGCATCCATACCGTTCCCAACTGCAACGCCATGGGAAACACCGCAGGCTGTAGCCCATTGCTTTTCAAATGCTAAAACTTCATTGCCCAACACATACCAACCAGATTCAAGTACCCGACTTACTGCCTCGAGCATTGCCTCGCGAAGTTCAGCAGGTTCGACTCTGAAATCATTCATCAAAATCATAAATTATCATCCCAGTAATGACCATGGTGGTTTTGATAATAATTAATCGTCCGCTGCAAACCCTCACGTAAACTTACCTTCGGTTGCCAACCTAACTCTCGTTTAATTAAAGAAAAATCGCCGTAGTAATCACCAATGTCAATAGCTTTGCGTTCAGAGGGAAATGGAATAAGCTTAAAAGTCATACCCGGAGCGAGATTTGCCATCATGTCAGCGAGTGCTCCTAGAGGTATGACTTCTGAATTGCCCAAGTTAAAAACCCTGCCATTCACTTTGTCACTGGCTCCTGCAAGTAGTAACGCTTCGACGCAGTCATCGACATAATTGAAGTCGCGAAGTTGCATTCCGTCGCCATAGACCATTATTGGCGTACCTTCAATTAGCGATCGGACCCAAATACCCAAGAAGGTTTGGCGAGCGTCCTTCACGCGCATGCCAGGGCCATAGGTGTTGGTCAGGCGCAGAGCACAAGCGCGAATGCCATAAATATTGTTATAAAGCAGGTGATACCACTCTCCAGCAAGCTTATTTATGCCATTGACATCTACCGGTCGAATAGGGTGGTTCTCATCAACCGGCAGATAGTCCGGTTTACCATAAAGTTGACGCGTGCTCGCGAAAACGATTTTGATATTTGGATTGGTCTTGCGACAGGTTTCCAGAATTGAAAGTTGCGCAGTCGCGTTAATGTCCAAGTCCGATTGTGGATCGGTCATCGAATCCACATGACTGGTCTGACCGGCCAGGTTAAAAAGGTAATCCTTACCTTTGAGCAAATATGTCATGGCAAACGAATCACGAACATCGCAAACATTGACATTGATCTTATCTGTGAAGTCATGAATGTTGAATGGATTACCACCGTACTGTGGGATAAGACTGTCTACCAAGGTAACTTTAGCCCCTAGTGCCACTAGAGCACGGGCAAGGTTAGAACCAATGAAGCCCAGACCACCGGTGATCAATACTGTTGCACCTCTGTATGAATTCAAGAGACTTTCTCCAAGAGTACGGCATGGTCAAGAAAGAGATCTGGATTAGCAGGCAACAAACGCCGTGCGAGTAATCCAGAGAAGTTAATAAACGCCATAACTGTAACAATCATCAGCAGTCGAATTTTTGGCGGAAAACTCTGCGTGACTTTATAAAGATAGGCATTGGCAAGTTGAAAAAGCGTAGAAGGATCAGCCCCTAACTTTTTGTGAGTGATAACACTCAGCCCTTGTTTTGCCAAAAGTGCACTCAGACCATAGCTTGAATATCTTGCATAATCAAATGGTTGTTCGTGTTCGTCCCATACAAAAGGAACTGTCAACAACAATCTACCACCAGGTTTTAAAACTCTTGCTATCTCACTAATGAACTCATCTGGATTAAATACATGCTCCAACACTTGACTACAAAGTACGGAGTCAAATGATTCACTGGAAAAAGGAAACACACGCCCGCCATATAAACTATCCGCAATTCCTGTTGAACGTGCACGTTCGCTGTCTATGTCCATACCAATATAGGTGTCTACCGTGAACAGTGCTTGATATGGTTTGGAGCCACATCCTACATCGAGCAACTTGCCAGTTAACTTTGGTGCCAACTCAATCATTGCATCCCGCAGTCCCCCTCGAGCAAAGTAATAAGGGTTGACAAATATGCCGAGCCATCCTGGAAAAAACTCTTGTCTCTGATAAACTTTTTTGAGCCATTGTTTCATCTGCGAGCCTCCAGCAGCATGTCTCTAAAAGAAAAAACAAATCCCTCAGAAGAATGTACAAAACCTTCCGCACTTAAGTTTGAAGAAACTAAACGCCATTTAGAAACAAGAGCATTAATAAATTCCCGCTCCGAAAATACTCTCATTGGATAAGAAGCTGTATAGATAGAGGGCGGCACGCGTTGAACAAGAATTTTGTCTGTAGATTGACTAGAAAATGGGGTGCGATCAATTATCAGAATTGATGCTCCTATTGTCGATAATCTGTGGACGACATCAAATGGGGACTCTAAATACTGAAGTACACTCGACAATAAAATAACATTGGGTTGGTGCTCACTCATACATTCTTCAATTGTATTGAAAAAATGTAGCTGATGATCCTGAATATTCGCCAAACCTGCTTCAACATAGTGAGATTGCTCAACAATATTCCAATGAACCTCAGGCAACGCATCTAGGAACTTACGGTTTTGGAAAAAGCTACTACCAAGTGCCCCACCGAAATCCAAAACATTCAACCGGCCACTGTTTCGTGCAGCAGCCCACATGAGGCCCGTCAGCAAAGGCCAAACGTATTCAATTTCGTTAAAAGTAACTGAATCTCGCTCGAATGCTGCTTCACCGCGCTTCACCATGAGCGTCGCTTCTAGAACCTTCGCTAAGATGGGCTCAGAATCGTAACCGGTGCAGTCTGAAATTGCTTCATTCCAAGATGAAAAATTGCCCTCAAATCTTATTTCTTCATCGTTGTCCAGCCTCCTTTGAACTACCCTCCTTGCCCACTGCAGAATGACTGCAGGAAACCAATCTTTCGCAATCGCCTTGATTGATTCCAAAGTAACAATTGAAATAGCTTTGTTAACCACTCTCTTAGGTATAGGTTGGGGCGGACCCTTAAAAAATTCTTCAAAAGCTAGTCGGCCTTCGAGTGAGGGTTCTACCAAGATGTTGTCTAAATCGATAGGTGTTTCACTAAGAGTAGTGTCGTAATTAGTTGATTCGCTACAGTGAATGCCGCTATTATCATTGCCGATGTTGTTCACCAAACTTCGACCTGGGTACAAGGTTAGCTTGTTCGCTAGAAATGCCGATGCATACCAACGTACCGCCCATGAATCATTCTTGCCGTTGATTTGATCTTCTAGCATTTTTGAAAAGGGGTAAGCGCCGTTAAAGTTGAACTCATCAACCAAATTCTGCCTATTAAGTTCTTTCAGCAAGTAGTTGCCATCTCGCTTGAAATCAGACCATGCGCGTCGCCAAGTAGCCCAGCCCCAACAATCCGCACCACGAAGGAAAAATGCCTCCGGTAATTGTCTTTTTACTGGATAGTTATAGCCGTGAAGACTAGCTATACGATCATCATTGGCATACTTTTCCAAAGCTAGATTCATGTAAGTGAGAAAATATGGAGAGGTGACCAAGTCATCTTCCAACACAATTACACGGTCATGAATATCTAAAATTGAAGTTACTCCCGAGATAATGGAGTTGGCTAACCCCATGTTGGTCTCTCGCTCGACTACTGAAACTGACTTAAATCCATCGATTTGTCTGATGTAACTCCGAACTGCAGCAACTGAATTTATCTGAGCGTCTGATTTTGCGGCATCAGAGAAAATCACTAAATCACTTTCGTCTGCGAATTCATTTTTTTGTAATGCTTGAACAGTTTTCCGAGTATGCTCAAGCCGATTGTAAGTAAAGAGGATAATTGGCGCGATTATCATTTCTTATTTTCGCAAAATACCAAAGTGTTATATGTTTTGGCGATCAATTCATACCCTTGTGACTCCATATATGTAAAAATGTCACTATTGATTGATGCTATCAGAGACATGCCAAGCGCTTCAGCTAAAACATATTTCGGGCGATAAAGTTTCCAATCATTAGATTTCAGCACTGCTAAATCAAAACCTTCAACATCAATCGAAAGAAAATCAATTACTTGACCAATTGGTAAGAATCTGTTGAGTGTGGAATCCAAGCGCTCAACTGTTACTTCAATTTCTTTTACCAATTTATAGTTTGTAGTTGAAAGTCTGGAATTCACGATGTTTTTATCAAACGTATTAAGTGCTGATTCATTGAACATATAATATGTAATTTTCTCAGACTTATCTGAGATCCCGACTTGAAGGTTTATATCTCTACGACGATCGGTTTCAAAAGTTCGAAATGCATCAGGATTTGGTTCAATGTTAATTCCATTCCAACCATTTTTATAAAAGAAAAAAGTATTCGAAAATCGTCGTGGATGATGCGCCCCAATATCTACATAAAACCCTTTTTTTTGTCCTTCAAAAAACCGTTTCAAAATCATATCCTCGCCCTCTTGCGAGTAGGATTTAGTTGCAAATTCATCAAATAATTTACGTAAGAGTTCAGAAGGCCTACGCTTGATAACTGTGGGAATGTTATTTAGTATTCGTTGAAACATATTTAATGCTAGTTATTTAGACCGCCAATTAGCGAGTGACTGAAAAATCATGTTGAAAAAACAACAGTTGACAAATGAAGCGATATTTATACTCAATGCCTTGATAAATGTAACATGGAGTTGAGTAGTCTTTCC
>JACCDK012023471.1_pt1 | contig 12732 bp, 9 predicted proteins | sample 7445871 | NCBI WGS metagenome assembly JACCDK01 (sample SAMN15323436, study PRJNA562643) | freshwater metagenome | isolation source: river surface water | place: USA:Blue River Watershed | collected 2017-08-15
GGTATAGTTACCTGCTGCTGCAATAGCGATGTTTGCTCCACCTGCAGTCAAGTTTCCACCGCTTCCACCGTAGTTGAAGTCCCAAGAGTTATTTGCTCTGAATTTGAATTCTCCTGCCTTTAGATCCGTAGTAATTCTCAAAGAGTTGGTAGTCTTATCAAATACGTTCATCGGCGTGTCGGTATCCCAACCACCATTTGTGGCGCTACCTACAATACCCCAACGTCTAACAGGACCAACGGTGTAGGTTTTCGCTCCTAGGTTTACGTTGATTTCGTAAGTACCATCTGCAGCAACTTTGATGTTATCTCCTCCAGCTTCTAAGCTTAGATTGGCTCCGTTATCGCCAAAGTTCACATCCCAGTTAGGCCCAGTGGTAAATTTGAATTCTCTAGAACCACCAATGATGTGAACGAATCCTTTGAATTTGTCATCGATATTCTCTGAATACAATACAGTCTTCAAGTTAGATGGATCCCATCCTTGGTAATCACCAGGAACGTGCAACAAAGGCATCGCTACAGTTGCATCAAATGGAGTTACTTTGTATACCGCAGTCGCACCAAAAATTGGTGAAAGTGGTTGGTTGATTGTTGCTCTCACTCGGAATTCCACGTTGGCAGCTACACCAAAAGGAAGTTTTTTAGCGAGAAGTGCCTTATTGAACTCAGCAACGTTCACTTTGATCACATTGGATTCAGACTCTCCCAATTTAGCTGGAGCAGCAAAGTTGGCTCCAGGAAGATCCATTTGTAATTCGTACTTGATGGTACCTGGAGTACCAAAATCAGCCGCAGTAATGGTAAAGTCTACTGTGTTTTTGTCTGCATTGGCTTTCACAAGGGTGAAAGTCGTGGTAGCAGGAAGCGATACATTTGCTCCCGTCTGAGGAATGATCGGAGGCATTTCGTAGGTATCGCAGGCTACGAGCACCGGAAAGATGGCTAATGCCCATCCGATTTTCTTTAAAAGTTTCATGGTGTTTGAGTTTAGGGTGTTAAATTAAATACGCTTAAATAAATTAAATTTTTTATGGGTTTAATTAAATAGTATAGTCCGTTCAAACCTAGTCTCAATTAGGAGTGAATTAACCACATAGGCAACATAAAACCTGATTGAGCAGCGTGCAAGCGTCTCGGTATCAAATTCACAATTTTTTTTTATGCACACGATTGCGGTAACGATTGCATTCGATTTATTTTTCATGGCCTCTTTTAATTTTCAACTTTCAATCAAAAATTTGGGCTAACTTGGTCAGGATAAAAAAATTAGAATTGCAGGAAATAAAGAGTTAGTATAATCTAAGAATAGTATAATTTTCTATGAGACTGGAACAAGCCACTATCAAAGACATCGCCCGAGAACTCCAGGTGTCCTCTTCTACGGTTTCCCGAGCCTTGAAGGATTACCCAGGGATCAGCGATGAAACTAAGAGAAAGGTGAAGGAAATGGCGGAGAAACTGAATTACCGCCCCAATGCCATTGCCCTATCGCTTCGCAAAAGCCGCTCCTTTACCATTGGCGTAATTATACCGGAGGTAGTTCATTTCTTTTTCTCTACCGTGATCAGTGGAATTGAAGAGGTGGCCCATTCTAGAGGCTACAATGTGATTCTTACCCAGACCAATGAAAAATTGGCTCGCGAAAAGTCCAGCATAGATACCATGCTATCCAATCAGATTGATGGGTTCCTAGTCAGCTACTCGAAAGAGACCACTGACTTTCAACATTTTTCCAAACTTTTGAATCAAGGGTACCCCATCGTGTTTTTTGATCGTGTACCTGAAATCCCCGGAGCAATCCACGTGATTGTGGACGATTATGCCGGGGCTTATGAAGCGACCAAACATTTGATTCAACAAGGCTACACTCGAATCGTTCACCTGTCTGGACCTTCCAACCTGAAGATTTCTAGAGAACGAACCCGAGGTTACAAAGATGCCTTACGGGACGGAGGGCTTCCCTTTTTTCCTGAACTACTCGTAGAATGCACCCAAGGGAGCGATGAAGAAGCACAAAAAATCACCGCCCAACTGCTCAAATCGATTTCTCCCAGACCGGATGCTTTTTTTGCAAACAACGATTTAGCAGCCATGGGCGCGATCCAGGCATGCAAAACTGCAGGCTTTGCCGTTCCTCAAGAAATAGGAGTGGTAGGCTTTAGCAATTGGCAGTTTTGCTCCATTGTGGACCCAAGTCTTTCTTCCGTTGCGCAAAATGGATTTCGAATTGGCTCTACCGCAACGGAGATCCTTTTGGATTGGATAGAGAAAAAGATCAATCACGAAACCATCGAGCCCTCTGTGGTGCTCGAAACGGAATTGCTGGTTCGGAAATCCTCCGTTCGAGCCTAAAACACAAAAATTTTTGAATTTTCTTCAGTTTTCATTGCAAACGTTTGAATAGGTCAAAATAGTAAATGAGGGCAGATTTCCCTTTTTCAAACTTGAAAAAGTGGCTTTTTATACTCCTAAACTGATTTTTATCCTAGTTATTCGTTTCTAAATTAGCAAGTTTCCTAACCGGAATTCCTACACTTATTACGAATGAACGATAGCAGTACAGCCACTACAATTTCTAGAAATTCTTTTCGGCATCAGCCCTTTGGGAAAATCTTGGAATGGAACAGAACTCCCGATGGGCTAACCGGAAGAAGCGTTTTTGCGCACTTTAAATTGACAGTTTATCAAGCGGGAATGATCCGCGTTCAGGCAAGTAGGTTTGCATCCTTTGAGTCCAACCCCTACTCCGTGGTAGCGCAGCCGATCGAGGCCGACTTCGAACTCCAAGATCTCGGAGAAACCTTGATTTTGAGTACGCCTATTCTTCGGGTAGAAATCAACCTAGCTGCTTTTTCACTTGTATTTTTTGATCAAAAGGGTAATCTCTTGAATCAAGACGATTCCTTTGGTGTTGCCTGGATCGGAACAGAAGTCACTACCTACAAGAAACTTCAGCAAAACGAAAAGTTTATCGGTTTAGGGGAAAAAACAGGCAACCTCAACCGATTTGGAAATGCCTACACTCACTGGAATACCGATTACTTTGCTTACGGCGTAGGAGATGATCCACTCTACTTGAGTATTCCATTTTACCTAGGCGTGCATGATCAGGGGCATTACGGCATTTTCTTGGACAACACCCACAAGTCGCTGTTCAATTTCGGCGCCTCCAACAACCGATTTGCCTCCTTCAGTGCAGAAGATGGGGATATGGATTATTACTTTTTCCACTACCCAACCCTCTCAGAAGTAATAACAGCCTACACCTGGCTTACAGGGCGCATGCAGTTGCCTCCCAAATGGGCCTTAGGCTTTCAACAATGTCGCTATTCTTATTATCCTGAATCCGAAGTCTATGCCGTCGCACAGGCTTTCCGAGATAAGAAAATGCCTGCCGATGTCATCTACTTGGACATCCACCACATGGAAGGCTACAAGGTATTTACCTTTGACGGGGAAAAATTCAGCAACCCCAAAGCGATGATTTCCCGCTTGAAGGAAAAAGGATTTAAGGTAGTGGTCATTCTCGATCCAGGCATCAAAACCTCCCCGAGTTATGCCCCCTACCGCGAAGGGTTGGAGCAAGGACTCTTTATCAACTATCCGGATGGACAGACCTACGAAGCCCAGGTTTGGCCAGGATGGTGTGCCTTTCCTGACTTCACCAACCCCGCAACTCGCACCTGGTGGGAAGAAAAAATGGCCTTCTATAGCGAAGCCGGCGTGGATGGATTTTGGACAGACATGAACGAACCCGCCTCTTGGGGTCAATGCACGCCAAACTTGCTGGAGTTCGATTTTGACGGAGAAAAGGCATCGCACCGCAAAGCACGAAATATGTACGGCATGCAGATGGCCCGAAGTACGCAAGCGGGTGCAAGCAAACAAACACCTGATAAACGACCTTTTGTGCTCACCCGCTCCGGTTTCGCAGGCATTCAACGCTATGCGGCAGCCTGGACTGGGGATAATGTAGCCTCCGAAGAACACATGCTTGCAGGCATTCGACTAGTCAATAGCCTCGGCATAAGTGGCGTTGCTTTTGCAGGTTACGATGTAGGTGGCTTTGCTGGAGAGGCCAGCAAAGGACTCTTTGCTCGTTGGATGAGTATCGCGGCTTTTTCCCCTTTATACCGAGCCCATTCCATGATCAATACCAAGGACGCTGAGCCTTGGGCATTTGGAGAAGAAGTAGAGGAAATCAGCCGTAACTATCTGAATTTTAGATACTCATTACTTCCAACTATTTACAGTGCTTTTTACCAAAGCACGCAAAATGGTCTTCCTCTGGCTGCCTCTTTGGCCATCCACTATCCCCAAGATCCGACCATTTACCAAACGGCATTTCAGAACGAATATTTGTTTTGCAATACCTTTTTGGTGGCTCCGGTAGAAAGTTTCCGAGAGATAACCAAGGTCTATCTTCCCAAAGGAGAATGGTACTATTTATATACGGATCAAAAATTCGAAGGAGGTCAACCCATTTACCAGGATTGCCCACTCAATTACCTTCCAGTCTATGTACAGGCAGGAAAAATCTTTGCACAGCAGTCCCCTACCCAGCATACAGGAATGACCCCGGATTGCACCTTAAGCCTCCACCTGTATCGAGGAACTTCTGGATCCACCTATATCCATTACGAAGATGCAGGCGAAGGGCTCCAGTACCTGGAAGGTGAATTTTTCAGTCGAGAAATTCAGTACCTTCCAGAATTTAGAACCCTAAAAATTAAGCAGGCAAAAGGCCAACTTGTTAGCCAATATACCCATATCCGCATCTATTTTCATGGTTTTGATGCCCTACAACCTCGATTGAATGAGGTACAACAGGAATTAAAATCAAGAGATTTTGCTTTCCTAGATAAACTAACCGAGTTTGATCCCTTACCCGATCAAGTACACCCCTATTTCCAAATCAAGCAACTTCCCTACCTGGAGTTTGCGCATATAGGGGAGGAACTAGAAATCAAGGGTTTGGATTAATTTCTACTCACCTACTCTACCCAACAATGACCCAAGAAAAAAAGAAGTTGAGTTTCTGGCAGATCTGGAACATGAGTTTTGGATTTCTAGGAATTCAATTTGGATTTGCCCTACAGGGTGGATTTATGTCTCGTATCTTCCAAACTTTGGGAGCCGAAAAGGATGCCATCCCCTTCCTTTGGATTGCCGCTCCCCTGACCGGATTGCTAGTTCAGCCCATTGTAGGCTACCTTAGTGACCGAACCTGGCACCCTAAATTTGGCAGAAGAAAGCCCTTCTTTTTTCTAGGCGCTGTATTCAGTACCATTGCCTTGTTTTTTGCCCCCTACTCCGCTGCACTTTGGATGGCCGCTGGAGCACTCTGGATTCTGGATGCCTCCATCAACGTATCCATGGAGCCTTTTAGAGCCTTGGTAGCGGACAAACTTCCGGAATCCCAGCGTTCCTATGGCTTTGTCGTGCAAACCTTGATTATTGGAATCGGTACCTGGATCGCTTCCAACCTTCCTTGGTTGATGACCCAACTCGGAGCCGCCAATACTGCTCCTGAAGGAGTAATCCCTGATTCGGTCAAGTATGCCTTTGCCATAGGAGCATTGGTCTTGTTTACTTCAATCCTATACACCATCCTTACTACAGATGAGTATCCCCCTGAGGACTTGGAGGCTTTCGAAGAAGAAAAACGCCAAAAAAATGGATTTTTGGAAGGGTTTAATGAAATCTTACAATTGATTGTACACATGCCAACGGTCATGAAGCAATTGGGCTTGGTTCAGTTTTTCTCTTGGTTTGCCTTTTTCACCATGTGGAGTTTTGCAACACCTGCGATCACGGAACATATTTTTGGAGCCACAGACCCTAGTTCAGAAGCCTACAACAATGCAGCGGATAGCGTAGGGAATTACCTCGGTACCTACGGATTGGTATCCATGTTTTTTGCGCTCATCCTATCGCTAATTACTTCCAAAATCAAAATCAATCGAAAACTTCTTCACCTCTTCAGTCTTCTCGCCGGTGGACTTGGATTTATTTTGATTTATTACGTGAGCGAACCATGGATGCTACATATCTGCTTTGCTTTGGTGGGAATTGCCTGGGCAAGCATCCTTTCCATGCCCTATGCCATGCTTTCCGGATCGGTGGAGCCACAAAAAATGGGGGTTTACATGGGAATCTTCAACATGTTCATTGTCATTCCACAGATTGTCGCCGCCTTGGGTGGGGTAAATTTCTTGTACAAACTCCTCTTTGGTGAGCAAGTTATCTACACCATGGTACTGGCTGGTACCTTGTTGATCTTGGCTGGCCTAACGAATTTGTTGATTACGGACAAAAGAGCCTCTCACGATTGAGTTTCTGACCAAAAAAGAAAAATCCGGTAGGCAGATGCGCTTACCGGATTTTTTTTGCGCTATCGCTCAAAGTTACAGGGCGAAAAGGGCTAATCAGAACTTGAATTCAATCCCCAAGTTTATTCCAATCCCATTCCTTGTTGATATGAGAAATGGCATGATGCGCCGTGAGGTCGTATTGACAGGGAACTATTGACACGTAATTGTTAGCGATCGCCCACTCGTCGTTGTCTTCCCCCTTGTCAAAGTTTACAAAGTTACCCGCCAGCCAGAAGTATTTTCGACCCATGGGATCGTAGCGTTCTACAAATTCTTCCTGCCACTTTGCATCTGCCTGTCTGCAGATCTTTATTCCTCGGATATCCTCGTTCCGCTTGGGAGGGAAATTCACATTCAACGCGATTCCCTTGGGAATTCCATTTTCCAATACTTGACGGGCAATTTTCTCTACCCATTCCTCCACATGCGAAAATTCCGCCTTTGAGGAAAAATCACAAAGACTAAATCCTATCGATGGATAACCCTCCAAGGCTCCTTCAATCGCCGCCGACATGGTCCCGGAATACAAGACTGAAATTGAGGTATTGGATCCGTGATTGATGCCACTGACGACTAGGTCAGGTTTGCGGTCTTTGAGCACATAATGTTTGGCAAGTTTGACACAGTCCGCTGGGGTACCGCTAGATTTGTAAGCCAAGACCCCTTCAAAAATATCCTCTTCGTAGAGTCGAAGCGTTTGCCCAATGGTAATCGCATGTCCCATCCCCGACTGAGGGCTATCTGGTGCGACAACGACCACATCTCCTAATTTCTTCATGGCAGACACCAATACACGAATTCCTTTGGAGGTTATTCCATCGTCGTTTGAGACGAGAATCAAGGGTTTTGACATCCTTACTTATTTTTTAGTTCGTTGTAATAGGCAGTGATCCGCAAAAGATCCCCACGTTGATCGTGTTCCAGGCGATTCTTTCGCATGTACAATTGCATTTCTTCGTCGTACCCAGAAAGCAGGTCAAACAATTCCTTTTTCTTGCCACTGTAGCGTTCCAAACGGCCATTTTTCAAAAAATAATAGGTAAAGGCCAATCGAAACCCAGCTATGTTTTGGGGACCCCAAAATGGATTCATGCCCATCCCCATGCCCATCCCCATACCTGCCCAGTTGTTCATCCCTCTATTATCCGTGGCGATGAATTCCCGACAAAGTAAGGCAATATGCTCCCCTTGCGTAAGTACTTCAAAAAAAACGGGGGTTTCGTAATCCCCATTTAGCGCATAGGGAAGACTGTAAAACTTTCGGATGCCCCCGTAAATTTCGTCGTAAATATCAAAACTCAATACGTTGGAAGCTGTAAAAGTAATCACCGTCTCAGCCTGCAACTGGACCAAATTGGTTTCCAAATCGTATTTCACTAGACCCGAAGTAGAACTCCCATCAGCCAAATTCAAGGTACCTTTGTGCCAAATCTGAGAAGGGAATTGATTTCTAGTTTGAGCCCAGCCAAAGGATGCCAAACTCATGGCAATCAAGAATAAATACAGTTTCAAGTTTCTCATCTGGTAATCAAACGAAGTTGATGGGTACAAGTTTTAAAACATGGGCAGGCAACATTCCCCTAACTTACTTTAGAATGGTATGCCCCATTTTATCCCGCTTGGTTTTCAGGTATTTTTCATTGTGGGGGTTGGGCTGAATCTCAATAGGAACTTGATCTACAATCTCAAGCCCATACCCGAGCAAACCGACACGCTTCTGCGGATTGTTGGATACCAATCGAATCTTGGACACCCCCAGATCCCGAAGGATTTGTGCACCTACCCCATAATCTCGTCCATCCATGGGTAGTCCCAGTGCCAAATTGGCTTGAACCGTATCCATCCCCTCTTCTTGAAGTTTGTAGGCCTTTAATTTGTTGATCAAGCCAATGCCTCTCCCTTCCTGATTCATGTACAGGACCAGTCCTTTTCCTTCTTGCTCCACCAATTCCATCGCTGCATGCAACTGAGGCCCACAGTCACATCTGCAGGAACCAAATATATCTCCTGTAGCACAGGAAGAATGCACACGTACCAAGATGGGTTCGTCCTTCTCCCAAGTTCCTTTAATCAAGGCCAAATGAATTTCTTGGGTATTGGTCTGTCGGTAGGCGAGCAAATCAAAATTTCCCCAAGCAGTTGGCATGTCCACCCCAATTTCTCGGGTAATTAAGGATTCATTTTTGAGACGATAGGCAATCAAATCCTTGATGGAAACGAGTTTGAGTTGAAATCGCTCACGCACCTTCACGAGATCATCCAAGCGCGCCATGGTTCCATCCTCATTCATAATCTCCACCAGCACTCCTGCAGGCTGTAGCCCTGCCAATCGTGAAAAATCAATGGCTGCTTCGGTATGTCCCGCTCTTCGAAGCACTCCACCACGCTTGGCTTTCAGTGGAAAAATATGTCCTGGCTTACCCAATTCATTGGGATGAATGCGGTCGTCCACCAAGGCCTGAATAGTCTTTGCTCGATCTGAAGCAGAAATACCCGTGGTACAGCCATGCCCGATTAAGTCGACAGACACGGTAAAGGGTGTTTCAAATACAGCCGTGTTGCTTCCCACCATCAAATCTAGTCCCAACTGCTCGCATCGATCTTCGATCAAAGGTGCACAGATCAATCCACGACCGTGTGTAGCCATAAAGTTGATGATCTCAGGGGTAACCTTTTCGGCTGCACATACAAAATCGCCTTCGTTTTCACGATCTTCATCGTCCACGACAATGATCACTTCGCCGTTTTTGATCGCCTCGATGGCATCTTCAATGGGATCAAGCGTATAATTTTCCACGAGTTGGGTGTTAAAAAGATGGTTTAGGTTACAAATGTAGCCTCTTTAAAAACAAAACCGGAAGTAGCCAAAGAAAGTTTGGAATTAACCAATGACTATGCCTAGTTCCTTGTCGATGTTGAGTTTTAATTTCTTAAGTTCAAGATACAATTCAAGCAATTCACGCATCTTCCCTTCCTCCAATTGCTGTTGTTCCGCCTCCTTTATATTGGCCATTGCCTCTTCCATCAATTTCTGGAGAAGGCGACGCTTTAATCTCAAAATGGACTTGAATGCGGTATTTGCCAAATCATCGGATTCCAGTTGAATGAAAATTTGAAATTTATCCTTCCAATGCGCCGATACCTCGTGACGTTGGGTGATCAAGGCGATGGCTTCTTGCCGAATTTCTGCATCCCCATGATTGAGGAATAGCGCATCAGTGGGTACATTTCCCAAATCGACGCTTTCACGGTACAGTTGGATCATTTTTTGGTAGACAGGGGTTTGAAAACTAACCTCCGCTATTTCTATGAGGATGTACTGGCAAAAATGAAGTTCCTGCTCATCTAATTTTTGCCCTCCATAGTTGATCAATAGCCGCATCATTTCTCGTTCTTGCGCCAAAAAATGGTCCTCAGCCCCTTGTTCCACAGGAAGCGTCAAAAGGTCTTCGATACTTTCTTCAACGGCTTTTTCCTCTTTGGCTCGCTCAAACTGATCCTTTTGCGTTTTGATCAGGATTTTATTCAGTTCGGCATGCAGGATTTCCTCCTCAATACCCAATAGTCCCGAAGCCTCCTTGGCATAGACAGACCGAATGATGGGGTCAGGAATTTTCCCAATGCTTTGCACCACTTCACGGATGATTCCCGCTTTACGGATGGGGTCTTTCTCGATTTCTTCTTGGTACAACCCAATCTTGAATCCAATGAAATCACGACTATTCGCTTTCAGATACTCCTGAAAGGCTTGAGATCCTACTTTTCTGGAATAACTATCTGGATCTTCCCCATCGGGAAAAACCACCGCTTTGACATTTAGCCCACCTTCAAGCAACAAATCTATCCCGCGTAGAGAGGCTTTGATACCGGCGGAATCCCCATCGTAAAGCACAGTGACTTGATTGGTAAAACGACGAATCATTTTGATCTGCCCATCCGTCAAGGAAGTACCCGAGGAAGCGACGACGTTTTCAATGCCCGAGAGGTGTAAGGAAACCACATCGGTATACCCTTCTACCAAGTAACAATTGTCCTGCTCTCGAATCGCTTTTTTGGCTTGAAACATCCCATAGAGCACATCGCTCTTGTGGTAGATGGGGGTTTCAGGAGAGTTGATGTACTTGGGCTGATTTTTATCCTTGGTCAGCATGCGCGCGCCAAAACCAATGGCTTTGCCGCTCACATTGTGAATGGTAAAAGTTACCCGATTGCGAAAGCGGTCATACAGGCGCTCTGTCTCTCCTTCTTTCTGCAAAATCAAGCCTGCTTTCAAAAGAATTTCTTCTTGATATCCTGCTGCTTTGGCTGCTTTCAAGAAATGATCCCATCCATCCAAGGCATAGCCTAGGTCAAACTTTTGGATGATTTGAGGGGTAAATCCTCGCTCTTTGAAATAGCTTAGGCCAATAGACTTCCCTTCTTCGGTGTCCAAATTTTTTATAAAAAAATCTTTGGCAAAGTTGACTGCGATAAACAAACTCTCCCGCTCACTCTGCTCTAAATTTTGTTCAGGACTGAGGTTCGCCTCCTCCTCTACTTCTATTCCATACTTTCCTGCGAGCTGCCGAATGGCTTCTTGAAATCCGATGCCTTCGATATCCATCACAAATTGGATGGGATCTCCCGCTTTTCCGCAGCCAAAACACTTGTAAATCTGTTTGGCAGGCGAAAGAGAAAATGAAGGTGTTTTTTCTCCATGAAAAGGACAGCAGGCCCATAGGTTTTGTCCCTTCTTTTTCAAGGGTACATAGTCTCCGATCACCTCGACGATATCAACGCGCTCTTTTACTTTATCGGTGGTCAGTTTACTAATGGACATGGGTTGGATGAAGTAAACAAAGATAAGGACTCCTAGGAGAAATTTTAGCCTAGAATTAGGAGAAGAAAATTGAAAGGCAATGGGTCTTAAAATACGAGTCTAGGTTTTTCTAAGACACATTCTTGACCTAACTTGCAAAAAAATTACAAATGCCATGCAATTGACTCCAGAATTGTTGAAAAAATCCCTTTCTAAAGTCCAAGATCCAGACATCAAGCGGGATTTGGTCTCTTTAGGGATGATCCAAGGGATCGAAATAGCGGGCAAAAATGTGCGATTTACCGTTGTGCTCACCACTCCTGCATGCCCTTTGAAGGAAGTGATCAAGAATAACTGTTTGGAAGTGCTGGAAGCAGATTTTGGCAAGGACTACAGCTGGGATATTTTTATGAGTGCCCAGGTGACTACGGTTCGGGATGCAGCACCTGTTCTTCCTCAAGTAAAAAACATCATTGCCATCGCCTCTGGCAAAGGTGGCGTTGGCAAATCGACCACCTCGGTTAATTTGGCTGTAGCCTTAGCTGAATTGGGAGCCAAAGTGGGATTGATTGATGCCGATATTTCAGGTCCCTCCATTCCTACCATGTTTAATGTGGAAGGCGAACAACCGGCTGTTAAAAAGGAGGGAGAAAAAAACATCATTGTGCCCGTAACGCAGTATGGAGTAAAGATGATGTCCATTGGTTTTTTAACTCCTACGGATAGTGCAGTGGTTTGGAGAGGCCCTATGGCGAGTTCTGCCTTGCGCCAATTCATTGCAGATGTAGAATGGGGAGAGCTGGATTATTTGTTGATTGACTTACCTCCAGGAACCTCGGATATTCACTTGACGCTAGTGCAAACTGTTCCTGTAACGGGTGCGGTCATCGTCACCACTCCACAAAAAGTAGCCCTTGCCGATGCAACCAAAGGGTTAAGCATGTTTAGACAAGCTCAAATTAATGTTCCCATTTTAGGTGTTGTAGAAAATATGGCTTATTTTACGCCTGCAGAACTGCCTGACAATAAGTATTATTTGTTTGGCAAAGACGGAGGCAAGAAGTTGGCTGAAAAATACCAGGTTCCCTTCCTTGGAGAGGTTCCCATCGTTCAAAGCATCCGCGAAAGTGGAGATTCCGGTTATCCGGCCGTGTTGAAAGCAGGACCTACACAAGATGCCTATTTAAAACTTGCCGAAGAGGTTGCTCGTCAAATAGCGATACGGAACTCTTCTTTGGAAAAAACAGAATTAGTAGAAATTAAACTTTAAGCAACGCTCATGGAAGCAGTATTGAGAGAGAAAATTGAATTTGCTTTGGATACCATTCGTCCTTATTTGGAGGCGGATGGAGGAAATGTGCGCATCGTTGAGCTTACTGAAGATTTTGTATTGAAAATCGAAATGCTAGGAAATTGCGGCTCCTGCCCCATGTCTACCATGACCCTCAAAGCTGGCGTGGAAGAGGCAATCTTGAGAGCAATTCCGGAAATCAAACTGTTAGAAGCAGTAAACCTAACCGTGGCTTGAGCCTATACCCAATGAAAAACCAAAAGCAAA
>JACCDK010849617.1_pt1 | contig 12729 bp, 17 predicted proteins | sample 7445871 | NCBI WGS metagenome assembly JACCDK01 (sample SAMN15323436, study PRJNA562643) | freshwater metagenome | isolation source: river surface water | place: USA:Blue River Watershed | collected 2017-08-15
GATTTGGTGGATATGGTGACTGGAGCAGAATGCATCAAAGCCATACGGATTAAGAAGCAAAAAACAGGTAAACTTTGAGAGATCCCTATTTTTAAAATGGTCAAAGAAATCTTGGACAAGCGAGGAGGTCATTTTCCAAATAGTATTTCCGATCAACGCTACAATGTAAACATCAAAAAGGTATGTCAAATAGTTGGCCTCAATCAACTTGTCTATGGTTCCAAGATGGACAAGAAAACCAAGCGCTTGATCAAGGGACAGTTTCCCAAGTGGGAATTGGTCTCCTCACATATTGGACGAAGAACATTTGCTACGTGCCAATTTGGACATTTGCCCAACACCCATATCATGGCCTATACAGGACACACCACAGAGAAGCAACTATTGGCTTTCATTGGCAAGCCACAAAATGAAGTAGCTCAATTATCTATTCAAACCTTAATGAACAATGGCTGGATCTAATTGCACTTTTGAAGCTTGGATGAAAAATGAAATCTTGATAATTGGTCAACAATCCAAGTTCTCCAATACTCAATTGTTTCCTAATATCCCTTCATTCCACCCAAAGGAAATACCAAAATACCAACTCACCAAAATAAGGAAAGAGCAAAAAAGAATTGGGAGAAAAATTATCAATGGTTTTATAAAAAAACAAAAGAAAAAATTCTATTCAACCTTCAAAAAATCCGCAGCCAAAATACCATACAAGCAGAGCGTTATTGAAGAAATTGAATGCTTATTTAACCAACCCATTGAAAAAGGAGTAATCAAATTTATCATATCCTCGTTGGAACTTGAAATACCCGGAAAAGTATTGCGGGGCGTCTTTGATTTTTACAAGGATCATTATGAGTTGGGTAAGAAAATGAACTACGAGTTTGTATCACCAGAACATCCACAACAGAAAAGCAATGGCAACTCCTCTCAACTTCTAACCATTGCGTTATTTGAGCTGAATGAATGGGTAAAAAACTTCGAAGAAAAGAGGCTTGATGTTGTTACCAAAGCCGCCAAGAAAGACAACTTCAAAGTAGCATTAAGTTTCGCCAAAGGGGACGTATACAAGTGGTACGAGCAAAACAAGTCATTCATGAAATGCGCGGAAAAATTGAACATTCCAAACGCAAGACCCTGGATATCTGAGACTTTTCGGAATGACCCAACCTCAAACAAAAACATTTTCAATCATCCCAACCTAATTAGAGAAGTAATTGACCATTGCTACTTTCATAGCATCAAGATCGATGATCGTTTTACAGCTCGTTGCATAAGAGCAAAAATCAATGTAGATTAGTTGACTTTTACAACAATTTTAAGCATCAGTACTTTTTCAGTACTTTTTTTCTCTTGAAGTACCGCTGGCGATGTATCAACTTCGCCAACAAATAAAAAAGACATGCTTACATTTAACGAAATCCCTGCAGCCATAGAGAAGTTGCAAGCAGATTTGAGAGAGCTCATCTGCTACATCAAAGGACAAGGCACCCATGAAGAAGCCTCTGAATTCATCACACGCAAAGAGCTGGCGAAGATGCTTCAAATCAACTTTTCGACGATACACCATTGGGTGAAGGCCAAGCGCATTACACCTATCAACATCGGAGGTCGCGTCTATTTCAGTCGAAAAGAGATTCTAAGCTTCATCAAAAAAACCAAATAACATGACAGGAGAAATCAAAGACATACAATGTCGCAATTGCGGGGAGAGTTTTCGTCCCAATAGTCGAAAAAACACCCACTACTGTACTCCGAGATGTGGTGATCATTTTAGGAATAATAAGAATCGTGAAGCCCGCATTGGTAGGAATAAAAACGAAGCCATCTTAAATACATACAAGATTATTAGAGGGCATCGAATTTCCGTTACCCAGATGGAACTAGAAAGCAAGGGATTCAAAGGAGAACTATTTGATAAAATTGAGTACTTCCCTATCGCTAATAGTACTGACAAATCAAGTCTAGTATATTACGGATATTACACCATTAGTAACGAAAACGGACTACTTCATATAACCAAATTCTAAAATGAACAATATTACTTCACCTTCGGTGTGGGAAACTTTGAGTGTTCCTATGCCTGCAGAATTCATTCATCACGCCAGCCTGAATCGACAAATCGAAACACTTGAAAAGAAAAACAACACCAGCACGTACATTATATTTGGCCTGGTGCTGTTGGTTGTGGGAATGGGAGTCTATTTGAGAAACGAAAAAAAAGGTAAAATAAATACATATAAATAGACACCAATAGAAATGGGCACGTCCAATCGCAAAATAGTCTTGACAATGTATTTCCAGATATAAATTCCATCTCAAACTATTTAATATCACCGATGATTTTGACACATTAATGTAAATCAAAAGAAAAACTCTAATTCCGTTTCATTACGTAACTATAACAGTACAATCAAGAAATATCTGAACGATTTACCATAATCTATTTTACAACTCTTAGTTAATTTGTAAATACATTTACAACGATAAAAATTAGAATTTTGAAAAATCCATGAAACGTCTTTTTTTAACATTAATATTCTCTCTACAATACGTTTTTGGCATAGCACGTACAAGTAATAATATTAACAGAGGGAGAGACATATTCTTTGGTCTTTTCGCGTTAATCGCGCTCATAATAATATTTTCTTATCTGATTTTCGATTTAAAAAGAAAAGGACCGGATCTACATAAAGCTAGAAAATCTGAAATTGGGTGTCTGAATCTTGGAATAATAATTTTATTTATAATAGCTTATTCTCTTTGGAAGTTTTTTAATTGAAAAAAACTATGTGAAGAGGAAATCTCAAAATTAATCTCATTACCTAATTTGGAATTTGAAAAATACACATAGTCATCAGCGTTTAAAAATATCGAACATTAATTAAAAAATCTATTGAGAAATCAGGTTCAATTTAGGCGTTTCTCTATTGATATTTAATTTTAAATCACACCATAATCACTTATAAATTTTACCATCTTCTTTTGAGCAACAATTCGAACTTAAAAATGGCTTAACTATTTTTAAAATTATTCAGCTTAACAGCGTATTCTTCAAATACAAATAAACATTTTCATCCTCCCCTCCTCACCGCCATCAAATCTGCAATGATGATAGCGGGCTCAACATCTTCAATCAATAGTCTCTGAAAACATGCATACACATCCATTGCAATCAAATTGTGGATTTTCATTTGTGAAAAAAGTTCATCAGGGTAGAATGATGGTAATAAAATTGACTGATGTTCTAAATACTCCACTATCCTCTCTGTGGCATCCACCACTACCTTGCCGTTATTCAACTCATTATTGAAATGCTGTGCCAAAAGAAAAACATCCAACGCCTTTTCTTGGTCATATTGCATCACTACCTGAACTTTACAAGTAAACCGATTCTCCAGCAAATAATAATAATGCCGAGCAAAAATGTCTTTCGCAACCTCAAATTGAACCTGTACAAACTTATCTTCCTCATAAACCCCATAGTGCCATCCAGATTGCGCGCAGAGTGCTTTTAAATCACTCCACACCGCTCTCTGGTGTTTATTCCAAGGCAATCTCGCGCGGTACATCCGTCTAATACCACTCTTAAATTTCTTCAGTTGATTGACAAATTTCTGTTTCATCATTTCATTCATTAAAACAACACATTTTATATTTATCCAAAGGGAATTAATTCCCCTTTGGTCTTCTTATATCATCCTCATTTCCTTTCAGCACTACCCTGTCCATCAATCCTTTCGACAAATAACTGCTCCAATCTTCGGTTTCTCTTAAGGTAACATTCTGAACAATGGTCTCGCCATATGCTTCTTTCTTAAAATCAAATAAAGCGATATCGGAAATTGGAAACTTCCTCTCTGACTGCTGATTCTGGATGACCTTGATGATGATTGGACTGTGGGTCTCAACAACAACTGAAAAATTGGAATAGCACTTCTTACTCAACTCATGCATCAACCATTCTGCCCAAGCCCATTGCCAGTTGGGATGCAACTCTCTCTCTGGTTCTTGAATAATGATGATAAAAGGCTGATCGTCCATTTCATCATTGGTTACTTCCATATGTCCCACTGCATTGTACCATTCCGTCAACCATGATAACACCTTCCTAACTCCACTTCCACAATCGCCAATTGGCGCGCGAACTCCCTGATCAATGACAAAATATTGATAGTCGAAAAACTCACCATCATCATTGGTTAGTCGCCGCTCTTGAATTTCTAACCCAAAAAATCTTTTCAATGAGTCATTTAAATCGATGTCAAAATAATACCGCCACTCTGGTGCAGTATCTCCCTACAAAACGACACTTTTGGACAAGGAATTCCCGACTCCATTACATACCCTATTTATGACATGGACTAAAGATCCACGTAGTATCGAAAATTCATTTGGTAGGAATTGTTGCTGCCAAAAAATCTTTGGGATCTCCTTCAAAGACAAATGAAAGGATGAAGTTTTATCGGCAACAGAAATAACCTTGGGGAGCTCATCTACCAAATTCCACAAATCCTCACTGTTCATTTTTTTAAAATGATGAAGCATATCCAACGACTCTGCTAACTCAGAAAACTCATCCTCCTTTATTATTTGATTAGTAGCCTTTGAACCATCCTTGGGATAAAAGTGATTGGCAAATGTTCCCACCAAATTTCCGGGATAAAACTCTCGTCTCTCTTTATCCCACCTCACTACTCGATATGATCCAAAAAAAATATTGATGGAGGTAATGGCAGCACATTTTAGCTCTTCCTGATTAAAGGTTTTCAACTGAGGGTCCATTTCAAAAGTGATATCGACCCTGGCTTGTGCACCATAGGCGTCAACGGTAATGCTATAAACCGTTGGGATGTAAATATCTCCCCTGTGTGACCAGTTGCGCCAATCTTCTCCTTTTTTTTCAAAATTGCAAATACCCTGAATCTCGTAATCATCGTTACCTCTTTTATTGGCATTCTTCTTCAACAATTCAAACCATTTACCCATTGCAGACTTGCCCGAATTGTTGGGCCCTACAAATAGATTCAATTTTCTCAACTCAAAAGAATGCGATCGCCTAATCGATTTAATATTCTGTAAAGTAATGTTGGGATATTTATTCATTTTTCAAAACTATTGATTCACTATGCAGGTATTCTGCACACTTAAACAAATTGCATTGGAAGCTCACTTTCGAAAGAGGAAAGAATGTAAAGACACCACGCTTCATCCATCATTCCAAAATGACAATACTCAAACGGTATTTCAAAAGTGTCAGAAAGCCATTTATAAGCGAGGATGCGGGCGTGTGGGTTACTATTTATGGCATCTCTCCAGCTCCTATCAAAAACAACATGACACTTCACTTTGAGTGCACGTAAATCTGCGTTAGAAATTCTACCCAAGGACTTGACCTCCTTTGATCGGTAACAACCTACATAGTGATCTCTATTCACTTTGCACCTCAAGTATTTACGTCCGTATAAAATCTCTCCATAGATTTCAGTCTCATCGACAAGTTCTGTTGATACATTGCAATAAGGGCAAATCTGCCCAGTTATAATTGCCATATCGTTCCAATATGGTTCTGGCTTTATCATATTTCCTCAATTAAAATGGTGATTGCTATACGACCAAACTTTGGCTGGCTCGAACGGATGTATTTTCTGATTTCCAGTTTTAAAATACGGCCCTACCCCATCGCATTTGTAATTGTAACGGGGTGCGACAGTATCTTGAAATTCATACCTAATGAATTTATAAATGGGAATATCCATATGCATCAAACCCAATGCTGTCAAGTGCGTCAAAAAGGATAAATAAATCTCTTCACTGTGTGTCTCAATGATGACGCGCAGGTTTGGACAGTTAAGACAACCAATCGTAATCATCCGTGCCCAATTTTCCAACTGCTCTCTACTCAAATCGCGCTCTGGATGACGGATAATGACAACACGCTCATTGGAAAAATAAGACTTGGCTGGCACTGCAGGCTCTTGACTGACCACCTCCGTCCATTCGTCTATTCTTGTATAAATGGCTTTATACCCATCGCTCAATTCGTCATAAGGAACCTCTTTGCCATGGAAATCTACGAGAAGTCGTTTGTCATATATACTGCCATCTTCATTGAGCACTTTTTTTTCCAAGAACTTTATATTGAAATAATCAATGGCAGCATCGTGTCGAAGGGCCTTACTGTAATCAATCATTCTTCCCTCCATCTTTCCTTTTAATACAGGCGTATCCACTAAAAACGATAGCATTGCAGCATGGATGCGCTTCACCATCCCCAAAATAAAGTACACAATAGGATCCCACTTGCGCTTGTAGTCATCTGCCTCTCTGCCTTTTTGAAACAGTCGTTGAAAATCAAAAAGAAAAATTTGAGGATTTATCTGATCATCCCAAAATGATTTGCCCCCTTGAAGCAAGAACTGTTTTAACAAGCTTAAAGAAAACTGCTTAGCTTCAGGGTAAGGTATATCTAACAAATCACTCAACTCCTCTGCGGAAGGAACGGGTCGTTCACGTAGCGCTTCCAAAATCAACATTACAAATACATGAAGTACCACCCTTCTCTCTCCATCATTCCAAGTTATTAACGCTTGGTTGTCATAAGTGACAACAAACTCTAACGGCTCTGCACAAATAGTGTTTTTATTTTCAGCCTGTTTAAAACGTTCAGTGCATGAATAAAGTAGTCTCATTTGAATGGGGATACCCATAAAATGAATTGAACGTTCTATCAAGAGCGGCCTTTCAACATCCGCATTAGGACTCCATGATTTCCAATCCTGACGACCAACAAATTTTGTAAATACTGGAAACTGCATGGCATTCACTCCCAAAAAGTGCATATTCTCGGAACACAGCTCCAAAAAGTCACCCAGTATAGATTTGCCAGCACCATTATCTCCGATGAAAAGATTGATCTTATCCAAATCAAACGACACTTTTCGCTCGATGGTTCTGATATGATTTATACCAATATTCATAATACCGCCTTAAGCTGCTTTGCGATTTTCGCGCAATTGCTGAGCCAATTGAATATTGTGTAAGAATGATTTGGGACGCTGCAACAAACGTTTGGATTTGCGTTTGATTTCACCCACGGCATCCGGATTTCTATAGGTAGTCACCACACAACCATCCTGACTGGTCAGCACAATTACACTCTCGAAGCGTTTGCGATCATCTTTGTGGTAATACAATTGAATATCTGCCTTAGGCATAAAATGAAAGACAAAACCTTGTTTGTGGATTCGTGTTCCATACTTGATTATTTCGGCCACAACAGCAGGCTCAATGCCCCGTTGGCTTACACGCTTTGCAGCATGGTTAGAAAATTGAATATTCATTACATCGGTTTTATTGGGCTCGAAGCGGTATTGATTTCTCATGCCGCAAAGGAATCAAGTAACTATGCAGTCAATTTGCACACTTGCAAAAAACTGCTCTAATCAGTAATTCATTCCAAAGGAATTAAAACTCGTTGTAATGTATTTACGATGACGGTCTAAAATGGTCCAACCATTTCTTTTCTCAAAGAGAACGACTCCAAATTAAATATGCAATAACACTGCACAGAATTTGGTGAGTTTTGCGCCAACCCAAAATGATTGACATGAAAACTTACCTAACCCACTTTCAATTGTCCTTCGGAAAGCACCAAGGAAAGCGTCTTGACGAAATTGCAATTGAAGACCCCAACTATCTCAATTGGTGCATCATCCATTTGAGTCACTTCTTTATTGGACAGAGTACCATTGAAGAACTGCAGAACATCAATCCCAAATTCAAAATCAGTCCTGAAGCCGAGCAGCAGTTGCAAAGCAAACGGGAGGATTTTGAAGAAGAACAATATGAACGGAACAATGACGATTGGGAAGAAGAGCGCCACACGTATGATGACTACAATGGATCCTACGCACAAGATCAGATGGGCTGGAGTGATCAAGACATCAACGACGTCTTCGGTGGAGATGCAGATGCCTATTGGAATATTGACTAATTTTACAACAATGCCAGTTACAAAAAATCCCATGCTCCGCTACCGCATTCTCAATGAATGCTTTCGCAATGTCATGCATGCCTTCACCATTGATGAGTTATTGGAAGAGGTGAATAAGAAGATCGAGCAAACCGATGGCAAGGCGCATGCCATTAAGCTAAGGCAATTGCGTTATGACATATCACACATGAAAAGCCCTGAAGGCTGGTCCATCGAACTTGTCGAAGAGAAGATTGGAAAAAAGCAGGTCTATCGCTATGAAGATCCCAAATTCTCCATCTTCAACGCACCACTTTCGGAATATCAAATTGAAGAGATCAAGTCCATTACAAGTTTAATCGAAGGCTACTCATCGAATCCCGAGATCAATCAAATGTTGAATGTTTTGGACACGTTGAAACTAACCGCAGATAACTCAAGGCATCACAGGAAGATCATTAGTGTAGGAATTAATCCGGATTTAAAAGGGCGAGAACATTTGATCCCACTTTACAATTTTATCAAAGATCAAAATGTACTCGAATTAAAATACCAGTCCTTTGGATCAGAAGTGCCCAAATTGATTTTGATGCATCCGCAATATTTGAAGGAATACAACAGTCGTTGGTTTCTTTTTGGAGTATTGGATGAAGACAAGCAAAAAATCCAGAACTACGCCCTAGATCGCATTGTTGGTTTTAAAGCCAAAAAAACCAAGAAATATCACGAGGTTGATATAGACTGGGAAGATGATTTCTTTTATGATATTATCGGTGTTTCCAATAATCCAGAAGAAACGGCCCAATTGATCAAATTACAGTTCCTCAATGGACGTGGCCATTACGTCGAAACCAAACCCATGCATCACTCGCAGAAGAAGATGGTATGGCTTGACAAAACCACCTCTGAAACCACCATTTTTGTGAAAGTCAATCGTGAGTTACAATCAACCATTCTGAGCTTTGGCGATGACGTGAAAGTAATTTCGCCGAAAGGCATTTTTAATAAATTTAAATCCGTGCAGTAAAGGTGCACAGAAGTTGTATTATTTTGCATCAAAGTTCTTTGAGGCCCTCAAAAAAGATTGAAGTTGCATGCTGGGTTGTTTTTCGGAATAATCAGATCGGCATGTTTTCCCGGTTCGCCGGGATGAATGTCTCTTAGCCTTTCCTTTTTATTAATTGAAAAATTAAATAAGAAATAAAGGATAAGAATTAATTGATTTCAGAGAAATCAATTGAAATGTTCTACGAACATACACATAGAATCAAATGAGGGCCTCAACTTTTATAACTATGCTAAACACCGAACTCTGCAATACCGCCAAATACACATTGAAAAGTGTCGAATCCGTTCATGATTTGGCCAAAATTCTCAATTCATTTCAACAATTGATCAATACCGATGAAAAAACTTCGAGTATTCAAATCAAAGCCAAGACGCTGAGTTACTATTCCACCGATAAACTGTGTCCTGATCGTTATTCTCAATTCACAATCAAAAAGAAAAGTGGTAAAGAGAGAATAATCAATGCCCCACACAAGAGGCTCAAGGAAATTCAAAAATCGATTAGCGCTATATTACAATACGCCTACCCTATTTCCAATCATGCCTACGGATTTGTTTTACAGCGCAATGTTGCTCAAAATGCAGCCCTTCATGTCGGTAAGCAGTACGTTTACAACATCGATTTAAAAGACTTTTTTCATTCGTTTGATTTAAAACAAGTGAAGCTCGCTTTACTCAATCCAGATTTTGATGTCATCTCTTCAGAAAAAATAGCTTATACCATTGCGAGCTTATGCACCCACACCATAAAAACGGAAGCCGGTGAAACAAAAAATGTTTTGCCGCAAGGGGCTCCAACATCGCCTGTGTTGACCAATATCATCTGTAATAGACTCGATAGGAAACTGGCCGGATTAGCAAAACGTTTCAACGCCATATACTCCCGCTATGCAGATGACATTACCTTTTCTTGTGATGTCAATGTTTTCAGTTTTGAAAGCTTCCAGAATGAATTGAACAGGATTATCAAAACCGAGAATAAATTGGAGATTCAAACCGAAAAATCAAGGATACAACATCGTTCATTTCGACAAGAGGTCACCGGGATCATTGTCAATGAAAAAGTCAATATCAATCAGCGCTACATTAAAGGCATCCGTATGTATTTGAATTTGGTTGAACGATACGGTATCGAAAAGGCCACTGCGATGTACCAAAAGGATTATCAATTGGACAAGGGATACCAGCCTAAAGAAAAGTTTAATCTTAAATATATCCTTGGCGGAAAGATCAATTACTTGTCAATGATTAGAGGAAAAGACGATGCTTTAACGCTAAAGTTAGCAGAACGTTGGGCTATCGCTTTTGATGTCAAGAGAAACAATAAAACGATTGTTGGCGAAATCGATATGAATGAAATATTGGACTTACTTTTAAAGTCGGGATTAGTTAAGGCCATGAACAAATTTTTGGACAGTAAAAGATGAACGAAGTCGATAAATTAAAAGGGCTATTGAGCTTTGTCGAACAAATTGCCAATCAAAAAGGTAATGAATGGATGTGGGATGATATCTATGAATTACTAGACGGAAAAAGCAATCTGAGCATCATCGATGATCACCCCAAACTCAAGCTCATCTACGAGCAAAATATACTTAAAGTAGCATCCAAGCATGCCGACCTGTTTTACAAAGACTTCTCCATTGAATCGCTAATTCCACAACTCAAAAGCGATTTTATAAAAATGGATTACGCCATGCGCAAAGGCGACTTGGGACTTTTTGCGATACACTGTTATCAGCAAGTGGAAGGGATTACTAATTACATCTTTGACAACTTAGTAAATCCAGAATGGGAAAAATGGAAGGATACTGAACTAAATCTAATAGACAATTCAAACTCGCCAAAAGCTTCATTAGAATCTTTTTTCTTTCCAAAAAAAGATACGACCAACAATGACAAAGACCAGTCTAGATTCAAATGGACAGCTAAAAAAAAATTTGAAGTTGTTTTCTATTTTTTTGTCAGTAAAGGACAAAAAGCATACATCAACACTAACGGGGTATATTTCTTCAATGATGTTTACAACTTGAGGAATTGGGGGGCACATCGCGGTACATACGAAAGTGAATTTCAAAAACAAAAAGTTCAGATAGCCAATTCAAATCCTACCCTCTTTTATTCAAAGTCAATTCAGGGCCTGCATTCGTTAGTAAATGCTTTCACTCAAAAATAATAGCAAAACAAAACTTAAATTTCAGCCAATAAAATCAAAATTTCGTTTTCTAAATGCACTAAAAACCAAAAAATATGAAAAAAGAATTCTTTTCGGTCCACTTAAATCAAGGTGTTCTGTCGTCGGAAGACAACAAGCTATTTCACTGTTTACAAATTGAATCGATTCCTGAAATCAAGGAATCCTACCATTTGTATTATATTGAAATTCAAATTTTACAATCTCACAAGTCTCATTTTAATGACACAATGTTTCACGATGTAAATGTAATTTTGTGGGATGATGCAAATTGTTTAAAAACCCTTCAGAAAAATGGCTGGTCTTTAGATTTCCTATCAATGCCGCGTGGAAGAGGGACAGACAACTTAAAATACAAAATTACTGACCCTCTAGAACAAGAACTTATACTTATAAAATATACGGATACAAGAAATTTTCTAGAATTTTGTAAGCGAATTTGTTTTGCAGTCAATCAATTTGACAAGGCTTCTTCTCTACCAAATTTAAATCACCATTTGCTATTGTAATTAGAAGTATAATTAACAGATATATTAAGAATTGGATATACTCTGATTGTATCCTTTTTAATTATCAGCTTAATTACTATTTACCGATATTTTCATAAAAAACTCCAACCTCCCTCCCCTTTCCTTCCTGGTCACACCGCAAACTCCAGAGATTCCGTGCTTGCTGAATCGCAATAACCGATCCGCGATTCCGTCGTCGTTTAGATCACCAATAATTTCTTCGTCGATGATGCGGAATGCTTCAGTCTCTGCATCGCCCCATGCGAGGAAATATTGGTTGGGCTCGTAACCTTTACGAAATACTGAGTCGTTGGCATGTTTGAAAAAATCCTTATCGCTTTGATTGCTTTCCGCCCGTTGATAATGGAACTCAGCCAATGACTTACCCTGACCATTAGCCTTGGTAACTGCCTGCAAATACTCCTCGCTATAGATGCCCCAAATTTCAAATATGCAATTGACCTGATTGGCATTGACCATGGTCCAATCTACATCATGAACGTAATTGGCTATAAACTTTTGTGGGCCACTGATTTCAATTATATGTTTTAAGCGCACAAATTCACCCACACATCGGACTCCATTGACACGACTAATCGTCGCCATATCCTCTTGCACAATCAAGCTGTCGATCTTCTCGAATTGATTGTAAAAAATTACGTGTGGAACAGGACCCATGAACGTTGTATCCAATGGCAATTTCATTCGCACCGAAAAATCCTTGGCTATGGTATCACCTACATCATCTAAAACGGAAAATACAAAAAGCTTCGTCTCCTCAGAAATGGTATCGAACTTAGCGGTGTTGGTTTTCGAATCGCACCCAACAAGCAATATGAAAGCAATCAAGCAAATTGTCCTAGTCATTTCTTAACCAATTATAAAAATAATCACGTGCATGGTTTAGATAATACCCATTGTAAATGGCCCGTTCAAGTTTATCCACTATGACTAGATATTCCTTTTCGCGCTTTATCCTGTCGGCTCCC
>JACCDK011068074.1_pt1 | contig 12720 bp, 13 predicted proteins | sample 7445871 | NCBI WGS metagenome assembly JACCDK01 (sample SAMN15323436, study PRJNA562643) | freshwater metagenome | isolation source: river surface water | place: USA:Blue River Watershed | collected 2017-08-15
ACTTTGAATTTTGCGCATGATTTCATCTGTCACATCACGCAAAGTATTTAAATTTGCGGAGTCACCAGTGAAGTACATCGGTTCGCCAAATTCCATCTGTACTCGCTTGATTTTTGGGATCAATTTTCCAGTTGGTTGAATCTCATTTGTATTAAACATCGCAACCGGGATGACCGGTGCGCCAGATTCCATGGCTAGCCTGGCAATACCAGTTCTGCCTTTATAAAGACGACCATCCGGAGAACGAGTCCCTTCGGGATAAATACCTAGACAATCGCCTTCAGCTAAAATTTTCAAACCAGTTAACAACGCGCCTTCTGAACGTCGGCCGCCACTTCGATCAACTGGTACTTGCCCGAGTGCGATAAAAGTTAATTTCTGAATAAAACCTTTAAGCCCTGGTGAATTGAAATATTCGGCTTTAGCTAAGTAGGTAACTTTTCTTGGGACCACTAGTGGCATAAATATCGAATCGCTAAATGAGAGGTGATTGCTTGCCAAAATACATGGGCCTGTTGCTGGTACGTGTCTTAGGCCCTTTACCTTTGGACGAAAGGCCAGAAGCAAAATCGGCGTTAGAAAGGCGCGGAGCGTTCCGTATGGAAGTTTGCTTGGAATCTCAGCCACGTAGCAAGTATGCCACCATAAGCCATGAGCATTAAATGGGGCATCCTCGGTACCGGAGGTATTGCTCGCGAATTTGCTCAAGATGTCGCGAACTTTACTGAGATGAAAATTGCGGCAGTTGGCTCACGAACTCTCAAAAGTGCCGAGCAATTTGGAATTGCGGAGCATGTATTTGGTAGCTATGAAGAGTTAGTTAATTCAGATGTCGATGCAATCTATATTGCAACGCCTCATCAAGTGCATTGCGAAAACACTTTACTAGCGCTTAGCGCAGGCAAACCAGTCTTATGCGAGAAACCTTTTGCGGTAAACGCGAATCAAGCTAAGGCGATGGCTGATAGTGCCAGTAAAAATAACTTGTTACTTATGGAAGCGATGTGGACCAGATACCTACCGCATATTCAAAAAGTTAGAGAGTTAATCAACGAATTGGGTGAGATTTATTCAGTAAGCGCTGAGCACGGACAAGCACTAACCCACATTCCGCGCCTTACCGATCCAAATTATGCTGGCGGTGCGCTCTTGGATCTTGGTATCTACCCAGTTTCTTTCATTTATATGGTGCTCGGTAAACCTATAAAGATAACTGCTCGCGGTGAAATTGTTGGTGGCGTTGATTATCAGACCAGCGCGATTTTCCAATATGAAAACGGGGCTCATGCCACTTTTAATACGAATTTAAAGGTCAAAGGCCCCACTACTGCCACGATAGCAGGAAGCAAAGCCAGGCTAGAACTAGAGACATCTTTCTATCGTCCGACAAATATCCGATTGGTCTACAACGATGGAAATGTCAGAGAATTTCCAAATGCCTACCGCGGTCATGGACTTCGCGAGCAAGCGATTTACTTCGAAAAGATGTTAATTGGTGGGAAGTTAGAGAGCGCATTGCTTCCAATAGCAGAGACTATTTCAATTATGGAAACTCTGGATGAGATTAGAGAGCAGATCGGGCTTAGATATCCATTCGAATAATTTCGAATAATTTCGAATATATTTGCATAACTAAAGTCGCGCCAGATCAGCAACTCCAACCAGGCCAGCATCATTACCTAACTGTGCTGCCACCACCTTTGGGAAGGGATGCTTTCCAGAGAATGGCATCTTTCGTTCCATGTTCTCGCGCGTTGGTTTTAAAAGTATTTCGCCGGCATCAACTACCCCACCGCCGATCACCACAACTGCAGGATCTAGGATCACGCAGAGCGAAGCGATACCTGCGCCTAACCATTGCGCAGTGGTGTTGAAAGCTGCCAACGCAACTACATCTCCAGCACTTGCAGCTTCAGTGACGTGGCTACCTTTTAATCCATCAATGGTGCCATCGCCAAGTGCCAATAAATTTCTAGCCAAATCTGGAGTTGCGGCAATTGCTTCGCGCACATGGCGCATCAAACCGCTACCCGAGGCATATTGTTCGAAGCAGCCGCGAGCTCCACAACCGCAGAGATGCCCTTCCGGTACAACGCGCATATGACCAATCTCTGCTGCCACACCAAATGCGCCTCGATGCAATCTGCCATCAACAACTATGCCACCACCAATTCCGGTGCCAACTGTCAACAACAACATCTGACTTTCACCACGACCAGCGCCAAAAACTGCTTCGCCCCAAGCCGCTGCATTTGCATCATTTTCGATTACAACATTTATGCCAAGTAATTCTCGTAATTGGCTATCAAGATCTACGCCATTCCAATCTGCGATATTCGGCGTAGCCAACATGGTTTTGCGATCAGATGAGACAAACCCTGCTGCAGAGACCCCAACTGCTGAAACTTTATGTTCGCGCATCAACTCAAGCGCAACTTCAGAGATAGTTTTAGTTAATTCTTTACCACCTTGAATTGGCGTATCGCGGCGTGCTTTCTGCAGAATCATGCCGTTTTCGTCTACGACGCCAGCTAATACCTTGGTGCCACCAACATCAACTCCGATAGTTAATGACATTTAATTCTTTAAACTAACCTTCAATATGAGCTTTGAGCTCATCTAAAGCTAACTTGATGGTACTTAATTCCGCTTGTTCTAACATCGGCTTCGGCACTGGCATTGTTACCCCGGTACTTAATTCGTAGGTTACTTCAGTCTCATCGCCGATTGACTTCACGGTATAAACACCGTTCATCTCTGTTAAGAGATCTGCATCTACTAATGAGAAACTAACTCGATCTGGTAAACCGCTCCAGTCATAATCAAGAGTCGGCTTATCCCGCAGCATCCCCGCCTCAATGGTCAGTTGGATTCGAAGTGGCCGACCCTGGTCATCGCTACTTTCCACGTTGGCCGCTTTGATGGTTTTTGACCATTTTGGATAACCGGCTATGTCATACAGGACTTTGCGGACCTCATCCGCGCTAGCTTCGATTGTGATTTTGGAACTAGTCATGGCGCGAAGCCTATCTTTCCCACCAGTAGCCCGCTAGCGTTCGCCCCATGAACGAAGTCACTATCCCGGCCCTCGTGCCAGTTGCAACTGAAGGAAATCTCTCGAAGTTAATTGCTGACCGTGCTTGGTTCGAACCAACTCGTGTCATTCTCTCTCGTCCTGTTGGTGATGGATGGGCTCCTGTAACCGCTCGCGAATTTGAAACCGAAGTTCGCGAAACTGCCAAAGGTTTGATCGCTGCTGGAATTCAATTTGGCGATCGCGTTGGCATCATGGCGCGCACTAGATATGAATGGACTGTTTTAGATTTTGCAATTTGGTATGCCGGTGCAGTTAGCGTGCCAATTTACGAAACCTCATCTGCAGAACAGATTGATTGGATCCTAAATGACTCAGGTGCAACTGGGTTGGTAGTTGAGACTCCAACACATCGAGAGTTGGCACAGAGCGTGTTACCTGCACATACCAAACATGTTTGGACGATCACTGAAGATGCAGTTGGCACCTTACGTCGCAGCGGTGGTCATATTGCTGACGAAGAGGTCGAACGACGCCGTAATGCCGTCACCCCTGAAACTCTTGCTACCTTGATCTACACCTCCGGAACCACCGGAAAGCCAAAAGGTGTTCAACTAACGCATGCAAATTTCCTCTCAGAATGCGGAAATGTCGTTAATGGCGCTGCAGATCTCTTCTTAAAGCCAGGTGGATCTACTCTGCTCTTTCTACCGGTAGCTCACGTCTTTGGACGTATGGTGCAGATCGGTGCAATTTATGCCGGTTTACATATGGCTCACTGCGCGGATGTACAGACTCGCCTATTGCAAGATATCGGTAGTTTCAAACCAACATTCGTCTTGGCAGTTCCTCGTATCTTTGAAAAGGTCTACAACGGAGCTGAAGCCAAAGCTGATGCCGCTGGGAAAGGAAATATCTTCCGTAAAGCTGCGGCAGTTGCTATTGCATTTAGCGAAGCAAAAGATGCTGGAAAAGTTCCAGTCGGACTCCAAGTACAACATGCGATTTTTGATGCATTGGTTTACAAAAAGATCCGTGCCACACTTGGCGGAAATGTAGAGGCAGCAATTAGTGGCGGCGCTGCGCTCGGAACCAGACTTGGCCACTTCTTCCGCGGTGCTGGAATTAGAATCCTTGAAGGTTATGGATTAACTGAAACCACTGCAGGCGCTACCTTGAATTTGACTCAGGCACAGAAAGTTGGATCGGTCGGCAAGCCAATTCCTGGAACTTCAATTCGCATCGCTGATGACGGCGAAGTGTTAATCAAAGGTCCGATCGTGATGCGCGGTTACTGGCAGAACGATGCAGCAAACCAAGAAGTCTTTGATGGTGAGTGGTTCAAATCTGGTGATATCGGAGAGCTAGATAAAGAGGGATTCTTAACCATCACCGGACGCAAGAAAGAGTTGATCGTGACCGCAGGTGGCAAGAATGTTGCTCCGGCAGTTCTTGAAGATCGTCTGCGTGCACATCCATTGGTATCTCAGTGCATGGTAGTTGGCGACAACAAGCCATATATCGCCGCTTTGGTCACCATCGACATGGATGCGCTAAAGCCGTGGGCAATTACCAATAAGAAAGAGGGGGCATCCCTATCTGATTTAACTCGCGACCCTGATTTGATTGCAGTAATTCAAACAGCGGTCGATGAGGCCAATAAGGCGGTAAGTCGTGCGGAGTCCATTCGTAAGTTCGCGATCTTGGATCAAGATTTCACCATTGCTGGCGGACAACTAACTGCGAAGCTATCGGTTAAACGCCATGTCGTCGCCAAGGAGTTTGCAAGCCAGATCGAAGAGCTCTACCAGGGTTCAGCTAGCGCGTGATTTACACGATTCGCTAGCGCAAGATCTAGTTGCAATCGGTTACAAGCTTGATCTGCTGATTGCCAAATTACCTCTTCGTTTTCGCGTAGAAGCGCGGGAAGTTCGATTCTTAGTATCCGAATCAACGGCCCGCGTTCGGCGCGAACTCTTTGCGCTACGTAAACGACCGCTTCCAGAAACTGAATTCATTTCGCAAATAAAAGAGCAAGCCAAGCCCCTAAGCGTTGAGGTCATCGGCGATCTATATCTATTGACCGATGTTCAAAGAAGAGTGGTGGAAGAGTTAGTTAGAAATGCAGCCAATCATTCGAAGGGCCGGAAGGTAAAGGTAGAGGTTTGCAGAGACCGGCTTCGAGTAAGCGATGATGGCCAGGGTCTATTTGGAATCAAAGAGTTACTTCCAGATGGAGATTTGAAAATTTCGGTAAGCGCTGAAGGCATGAGCGTAGAAGTTAAATTGCCATGAAATTGTTGATAGTTGATGATCATCAGGTAGTCCGAGAAGGCATCGCAAATATCGCAAAGCGCGAGGGCATCGAAATTGTCGGTGAAGCTGAAAATAAAGAAGCAGCCTTTGCGCTAATTGCATCTACAAATCCAGATGTAATCACCGTTGATCTCTCGCTGCCAGATGGCAGTGGATTAGAGATTGTGAAATGGGCAAGAAAGCACAGTCAAAAGATTGGAATTGTGGTGCTCTCATTTCTTGATGATGATGCCAACCTATTGGCCAGTTTGAATTCAGGTGCCAGTGCCTTTGTCTCAAAGAGCGCACCGCTAGATGAACTGTTGGCTGCCATAAATAGCGCTAAAAAATCGCCACTTACCTTTAGCAGCAAAGGTTTAATCAGGGCAGTCAATTCGCGCGCTTTCAAAGCCACGCTAACCAGCCGCGAATTAGAGATCGTCGCCAAATTGCCAACTGGCGCAAGCGGCGAGGAGCTAGCCAGAGAACTTTTTATTACTGAGTCGACATTGAAGAGCCATTTGAATTCAATTTACCGAAAGTTGCAGGTGCGAAATCGTTCCGGTGCCGTATCTGAAGCTAAGCGTCGAGGTCTAATTAGTTTTTAATCAAGCTCTAACAGACCATTAAAACGCTTTGCCCAAATCGACCAATCCCAATTACTCACCACAAAATCCCTTCCGGCATTACCCATGGCGTTTCGATCTGCTGAAAGTAATTTGATTACACCATCTGCAACTTGATCCACATCAGTGCCTTTGACAACTAAGCCAGTAACGCCTTGGTCTACGGCATCAGGTGAGCCACCAGAATCTCCTGCTAACACTGGCAGACCGCAACTACTTGCTTCAAGATAGACGATCCCAAGACCTTCTACCTCTAGTCCAAAGAACCGAGATCTTGCGGGCATCGCAAAGATATCCCCTGCACATAGATAGGCAGGTAATTCTTGATATTGCACTCGACCAGTGAAACTAACGTGACCTTGCAGATTTAACTGGACAATTAAGTTTTCTAACTTTGATTGGTAAGGTCCACTACCCACCAAGAGCAAATGAGCATCTGCTCGTGTTTTTAAGATCTTCGGCATGGCTTTAATCAGAATATCTTGGCCTTTTCTGGGCACCAATCTGCCAACAGAAACAATCACCTCTTTATCGGCAATACCTAACTCTGCGCGGAGCTTTGCGCTGTCGATCGGTCTGAAATGCTCAGTATCAATGCCAGGTGATATCTGAATCATTTTTGATTTTGCCTTCTTACTTAACCCTTTAGCGATCTCTGACTTTGTGAATTGACCTAGATAAGTTAAGTGATCTACAGAATTGCCTATCAATCGAATAAGTAAATTAAATGGTGGCACCTTGGCCCACCAGACTTCATGGCCATGTGTCAGGGCGATCTTGCGATTGGCAGGTAGCAATTTTCCAGCAATTGCTAATGGTGCTGCAGCGCCAAATACTAAATTTTCTGGCCGTTCCTTTTGCATCAACTTACGTACTTTCCAGATTACCCGAGGCGTCGGAAGTAACATCTTGCTTCGATCGCGAAAGACTTTTACGCCATATGTATCTAGCCAAGTTTGATCGTAGGAACTGGTATCACCTTGCTGCGAGGTATAGACCATGACCGAGCCTTTTGGTAAACGTTCGATCAGTCCATGTACAAAAGTTTCGATTCCACCAGCGCGTGGCCCAAAATCATTGGTGAGAAAGAGGGTTTTACGCATGTATTTACCCTACTATTCACAGGTGCATACCGTGGCCACCTTGGTGATGGGTAAAGATGGTTCTACCGCAAAAGATGGTTCATCAGCTGGGGTCTCAACAAATACCGATCGTGAGCGTTTCCTAAAACGTCGCCGGGAATTCGATTGCATCATTATTGGGGGCAATACCGCAAGAAGCGAGCGTTATGCCATTACCCCTTGCCCATTGGTCGTAATCTCCAAACATCCATCCAATGTTTTGATCACCAATCCCAACGCATATTGGTGGAACTTGGATCCAAAGAGTGCGCTTGAAAAAGCGAAGCGAGAATTTGGGCCGGATGTTTTAATCGAAGCTGGCCCATCGCTACTAAATGAATTCTTAAAAGACGGGTTGGTTGATCAATTGGAATTATCAGTAACTCCAATAACCGGTGGTGAGTATCCGATTAATTTAAACGATGCGCTAAGAGGTTTTGAAATTACTAACGATGAATTGATCGAAGAGACTAGGTTTATTACCGCTAGAAAGCGCTGATTAAAGCGACGCCAGCCACTGCTGCGATTCCGCCCAGATATTGAACTTTATGTAATCGCTCGTGTAAAACGAAGAAAGCCAGCAAGACGGTAAATATCGGATACAGCGCACCCAGTACAACTGAAACTGCAACTGGACCAATATTGATCGCAAGTCCTAACGTGGCATTTGCTGCAAAATCTGCGATGCCAATAAAGATTAGTGAAGGCAGATTTTTCTTGCCCAATCCCCCAAAGCCTTTCAAACGTATGGCAATTGCGATTGTGATGAAAGCGGTCGCAACGCGCATACAGACCATAGTTAAAATCGGGGCTTCTTTGGCACCTATGGTCATAAATGAAATCGCGGTTCCAAAACCAACCGCTGCTCCAAAAGCTAGCAGTAATGGTTTTAAGGAGACACCTTGAGAGAATTCAGGGCCACTAGTTAGAAATGCTCCAACTAACGCTAAAGCACAACCGATCGCGGTACCAGTATTCATCCGTTCTCCGCCAATTAAGGCAATAGACATCGGAATTAAGGTGGATAGCGAACTGATAGGCGAAACAACGCCCATCTTTCCGGTCGACAAGCCAGCGTATAAACAGATCAGACCGATGTAACCGAAAATACCTGCGGCAGCGCCAGCCCAAAAGATGGTGGGAGTGACTTCTGTTTCTCCAATGGCTAGCACCAACGCAATACCAAATACCAAACTAATAAGTTGTGTTGCACCTAGCACACTGATTGCTGGGAAACGTTTTGAAAGACGACCACCTTCAAAATCTGAAGAGCCCCAAAGCACCGCAGAAAGTAGCGCAAGTAGGCTGGCCATGCGGCAAAACCTATCGTAAGTAAAGGATTAAATCCCAAGTAATCCGATTTAATTTGAGAAAATTAACTCATGAATGAGGAGCAATTTAAAGTAGCAACATCGCTCCTATCAAGTTATAAACCGCGTCGCGAAATCACTTTAGAACAAATACCGGCCCCGCAAAAATTGGCAAAATTTGCATTTGCACTTAGCGCTGATGTCTCAAACGGTCTGCTCGGTGACGATGAATCTGAATTAGCAAATGGCAGATTTGTACTTTTGCATGAGCCAGGGGGCCAAGATTCTTGGCAAGGAGATTTCCGTTGCGTCACTTTCATGAATGCAGATCTTGATCGCACTGAAGCTGAGGATCCGACACTTCCTGAACATGGATGGAATTGGTTGTTAAAAGCGCTAGATGAAAATGGCTGCACTTATGCCTCACCAAGCGGGACTGTTACTCGCGCAATCAGCCACTCATTTGGAAAACTCTCTAACGATTCTGATGGTGGCGAAATTGAGATTCGCGCATCATGGTCTCCAGTGATCGCAGCGCCAGAAGATTTAGTTGGCCATTTAGAAGCTTGGTGCAATCTGCTGGCAGAGATCACCTATCTTGCACCGCTGCCTGAATTCCCAGAAGGGGTTGCCACCTTTAGACGATGAGCGAAGCGGAGGTAACACCGCTACTTACCCCCGCCGGCGGAGTTCCAAAATTAATTCAAAGTGAAACTGATTTAACGCGCACAATTTCAGAGCTAGCGGAGTTAACAGGCCCGATTGCGATGGATGCCGAGCGAGCAAGTGGATATCGATACTCGGCGCGGGCCTATCTGATTCAGTTAAAGCGAGAACATAAAATCTTCTTAATCGACCCAATTCCATTTATGGGCTCACCGCTTACAAAAGAATTAAATGGAGTTATTCAGAGCGATTTAGTGCTCCTGCACGCAGCTACTCAAGATCTACCTTGTTTACGCGAATTTGGCTTGAACCCAAAGCGCTTGTTTGACACTGAATTAGGGGCGCGATTAGCGGGTTTACCAAAGGTGGGTTTGGGCGCGCTCTGCGAAGAGTTCTGCCAGGTGACATTAGCTAAAGAGCACTCTGCAGTTGATTGGTCACAAAGACCGTTATTAGATGAGTGGATAAATTACGCCGCTCTTGATGTAGAGCTACTCATCGAAATACATCAGAAACTTGAGACACTTCTTAAAGAGCAAAATAAATTGGAGTGGGCGATGGAGGAATTTCAAAGCATTTTAGATGCGCCACCAGCGCCGCCACGTGAAGATCCATGGAGGCGCACCTCTGGTATGCACAAGGTTAGAAAACGTGAACAGTTAGCAGTAGTACGCGAACTATGGCAGGCTCGTGATGCGATTGCCGCAAAGAACGATGTCGCTCCGGGGCGATTGCTTTCAGATAACGCAATCACCGAGCTTGCTGTGCATGTGCCAAAGAATCAGAAAGCTTTCAATAAAACGCTCCGCCCTATTGGGCTACGCCAACGTTGGCTTGAAAATATTGATACCTGGATCGATGCGATCGAGCGAGCCGAGCAAAGTGAATTACCTCTGATGCGATTAAACGGTGATGGAATGCCGCCAGTTAAACAGTGGCGCGAGAAATTTCCGGAGCGCTATGCCCCACTTACCCACGCCCGCGCCAAAGTTCTGCTGCGAGCGCAGGAATTAAATCTGCCGCCTGAGAATCTCATCACTCCAGAATTGGTCCGCCGGATCTGTTGGGATCAGAGCAAACCAGAGTTACCCATCGTGGCTTCCAAGTTAGAAAAACTCGGGGCGCGAAGTTGGCAGATTGAACAGGTCGCGCCGCTACTTTGCCAGGCGCTTGGCGAGCGCGAACCGCTGGTTGAAGCCCCTGAAAACCCTGAAAACCCCGCCGACGAGGCCTAAAAAAGAGTGACGAATTACGCAACGAAAAAGTTGCGTAATTCCTAGAAAGCCCCTAATGTTCTACACGTGCTAAATACCTTTGTGATCGCGTTACGCGAGGGGCTAGAAGCAAGCCTCATTGTCGGAATTCTCTTGGCCTACATCGTAAAGAGCGGCCGTTTGGCCCTGCAGAAGAGCATCTGGGTCGGCGTGGCCGTCGCAGTTGCGCTCTCACTTGCCTTCGGAGGTCTTCTTTCATTTACTAGCGCTACTCTCTCGAAAGAGAATGAAGAGCTATTTGCGGGCCTTACCGGATTAACTGCGGTCGCACTGGTTACCTGGATGATCTTCTGGATGCGTAAGACCTCAAAGAGCCTGCGCCAAGAACTGGAAGCAAAGGTTTCAAAGGCAATTAGCGGAACCGCTCTGGTCTTTGCCGCATTCGTCGCGGTTATCCGCGAAGGTCTAGAGACCTCGCTATTTCTATATGCAACCTTCCGCTCTGGTACCGATGCGGTAACCGGCACCATTGGTCTAATCCTGGGACTGGCTCTGGCAGTTGCACTTGGCTACGGAATCTATCGTGGCGCAATCAGATTTAATCTTTCAAAGTTCTTTACCATCTCGGGTATCGCGTTGATCTTTATCGCAGCTAGCGTTCTACAGTATTCACTTAATGAACTATCCGAACTTGGCCTATTCCCAGAAGGTGGCGTCAATTTAAGCACCATCTTCTACGTCCTGGTCACCTTAGCTCCGTTCGTACGCGAAGTGCCTGCGCTATTTAAGCCAGCTCCCGCTAAAAGCGCAGATAAGACCCCAGTCTCTAAGTAGCAAAAAACCTTACTCGCGGGTAGCCTTTTGGCATGTCCGTTGTATTAATTGATGCTGTTCGCACTCCCTTTGGCAAAGCTGGTTCTCTATATAACGGAACCCGCGCCGATGATCTTGTCATTCGAGCGATTCGTGGGCTCTTAGAACGTAATCCGCAATTAGACCCTGCCGCGATCGATGATGTGGCAATCGCTGCTGCAACACAGACTGGCGATCAAGGTATGAATATCGGTCGAAGCGCTGCAATCCTTGCTGGAATTCCAAATCCTGTGCCCGGTTACTCAGTTGATCGTTGGTGCGCTGGTGCGATGACTAGCGTTACCACTTTGGCTGGCGCGATAAATATGGGCACAGTTAAATTTGCTGTTGCTGGTGGCGTCGAACATATGGGCAATCATCCGATGGGCCAATTGATGGATCCAAAACCAAGATTTATTGCAGAGAAGATTGTTGATCCAGATGCGATGTCGATGGGCGCAACTGCCGAGCGGTTACACGACAAATTTCCGGCAATCACCAAAGAGCGTGCCGATAAATTCGCACTTGGTTCACAGACCAAAACTGCAGCTGCATATGCGGCAGGGCGAATTCAAAAAGATTTAATTCCAACTGCAGCTAGAACTCCAGAACTTGGTTGGACTATTGCCACTGTAGATGAAGGACCTCGTCCATCAACAACTATGGAAGGACTTGCAGGGCTTAAAACTCCATTCCGTCCAGGCGGTCGTGTAACAGCTGGAAATGCATCCGGACTTAATGATGGTGCCACTGCTGCACTACTTGCAGATGAAGATGCCGCAAAAGCGCTTGGGTTAAAACCAAAACTTCGTTTAGTTACCTATGCATTTGCCGGCGTCGAACCCGAGATCATGGGCTATGGCCCAGTTCCTTCGACTATCAAAGCGTTAAAACAAGCTGACTTAAAGATCGAAGATATCGGCGCCTTTGAAATCAATGAAGCTTTTGCGGTACAAGTTTTGGCATTTCTGGATCACTTTGGAATCGCTGAAGATGATCCCCGTGTCAATCCAGTAGGTGGTGCGATTGCAGTCGGCCATCCATTAGCTTCAAGTGGCATACGTTTAATGATCAACTTGGCACGTACTTTCGAAGAGAACTCCAGTATTCGCTATGGCATCACCACCATGTGTATTGGCCTTGGTATGGGCGGAACTGTGATTTGGGAAAACCCAAATTACACAGGGGGTAGATAGCGATGAGCGCAGAAGTTACTTATGCTGATGAAGTCGTAACCAATGCCTATCTCCGCGAAGTCGATTTGACTGCCTTTGGAGTCTCTGGAAAGTTAGCGCTAATCACCATCGATAACGGTATGGACCATACTCGTCCAACCACACTTGGACCACAATCAATGCGCAATATCGATGCTGCGATTGATCAAGCGCTAGCGTTAAATCCAGCAGCAATAGCAGTAACCGGTAAACCATTTATCTTGGCAGCAGGCGCTGACCTATCAGGAATCTCTGCGCTAACTACCGACGAGCAGGCAAAGTACGTAATCCAATTTGGCCATAACGCATATGCCAAATTACGTAATTCCAAAGTCCCGACTTTCTGTTTCATCAACGGACTGACTCTTGGCGGCGGCACGGAGCTCGC
>JACCDK010429596.1_pt1 | contig 12712 bp, 9 predicted proteins | sample 7445871 | NCBI WGS metagenome assembly JACCDK01 (sample SAMN15323436, study PRJNA562643) | freshwater metagenome | isolation source: river surface water | place: USA:Blue River Watershed | collected 2017-08-15
CTGGCTTAACAAATAGGATTGAACCGACGGACTTGACCCTGCTGATGCCGTATGAATTCAAGAAAAGTTTGGAGTCAAGATCCCAAACATAGTGCATGTCTATTTCGCGACTCAAATTTTGACTGAAATTTGGCTTTTCTAGTGGGAGTCCTTTCTTCTTGATCGGCTGTGAATTTGTTGAATACCAAAACATTTTTCGATTAAATGACGAGTTCAAGATTTCAAATGCTCTTGGAAGCCTATGCATTGTCGACTGAGTTGTTATCAATGTAATTTTCTCTGCTCTCACCGTAAACCAGACTGCAAGCTCAAAAATAAAATAGAGTGCCTTCAAGTTCTCTCGCCTATCAGGATTCGAAATTTTGCGCCATCTTTGAACAGCCTCATCAAAAAGTCTTAAGACTTCGCTTCGCTGTACTTCACTTAGGTTGTTTTGGAAAAAATAAATTGGAATACTTGGTTTGAATAAATTAGATTTGATTAGGGACAAACGTAGTGATTTAGTTTCTATCAAAATATCACCGGTTGGATTCTCAAACCTGGGCTCACGAAAGAATGACACGAAGTCTTCTTGAGTTTTTCCCTGAAGAATCTGTTCCTCGCTTAGTGATAACACACAGACGGCTGGGAAAGGTCGAGTACCTGAAGTTCTCAACAACTTTCGATACCTAATTGTGATTCTCATTGCGAGCCTGATACATTTTTCTGCCACAATCACCACTATTGGTTTATCAGCTAAAATTTCTTCACTTTCAGCATGGACTCCTGTTTGATACCTGTCTTTGCTAAGGATTACTTGATTGACAAGTTTTATAAACTCGAGGTTACTTTCCATTTTTCTCTTCTCTAGATCTCATTCTAACCACTACTAAGTATTGCACGGCACTATGAGTCTGTGGTGATTGATAAACCTGATTCGATTCAGATTATTCAGGCTCTTGTTATCACATAGGTAAATTTTGCTTCTCGGTTGAGATGGTTATCTGAAGTAACAGGAAATTACTTCATAGAATCAATATATTCCCGGTTGTTTCTTTACACTACCGTAATTTTTGATTGTGATTTAGATTAAACGCATGATGAACACGAACCTAGAAACACTTTGCTCGGGTTTTCTCAATGCAAAAATAGAGAAAGGAATCAAACTTTTCAACTCCGGAAGGGAATTATGTTGTCATCATTCAATCAATAATGTTTGAGTTTTCGGGAATTGCCCACCCACAATTCTATCGGGGAGAGTTCCTGTGTCGTGAACCAGCGATGATTAAATCTATTGGGAAATAATCACAGCCTATTACAAATCTTCAGGATTTGGGAATGCAGTATAAAACTAATTCTCTAAGACATTCTGAATACAGTCGGAGCATGAAAGTGTAATCTGGGTTAATTTCCAGAATCTCGTTAGGGAGAGTAAAGAGGTCAGTAGGCTTATGATAGGCAGCAATCGCCATAAAGGGAGAGCTTTCTCGTATGTATTTGTCAGCCCCTTTAATCACGTTTAATTCATAGCCTTCGATATCCATTTTTATCAGATTAATACCCATGCCAGTGAAAAAGCTGTCGAAAGTACAAACAGGAATCACCATTAACCCGGGACCTATTGATTTCCCTAAATCAAATTTGTCCAAATTTGTGCTTGAGCCAGACCCCCGCAGATTTGCAAATTCATTTTTGTCTCCCAACGCACACATGACTGGCACTATTTTATCAAGATATCTTTCATTTGAACTGCGAAAGGTGTTCAGAATGATCTGATTTTCATAAGAGGGTTCCACGCAGAATATCCGTTCAGTTTTATAGTCATAGATATTCAGTAAATCTTCAGCAGAATCACCATTAAAACTGCCCAAATCTAGCATTACAATTTTTTCAATTCGGTTAATAAACTCTGGTTCTAAATATTGTTTTGATGCTGTTTGGAGTTTTGGATAATCATCAAAGTCTAGCGTTGACCTGAATTGAATAATTGAATCTAGTAGCTCCCTACTCTCCTGATCTACAAGTTTCTTTCTGAAATGATCAAGTCCTATTGAATTTTCAAAATCGTATTCTGCTGCAGTTTTAAAGGTGCTATCAGAGGTCCAAGGAAAACTAATACTTGCATTTTTTTGCTTTAGGAAGTTTGGGAAATAATTCTTTGAGGATTCTTCAAGTGAAAGAACTTGGCTGAACCCTAAATCATTAAGCATGGTAATCAAATCTTCACCAAAGGGCATACCGCTAGTATTTCTATAAGTTTGTTGTTTTGAAGTTGTGACAGAAATCAAAACAATATAGTCATTCTTATTCGGAATATCTTGCGCGGATTTTACTGGGGTATCAAGATACGAAACTTCTTCCGGATTACTTGAGATGAAATACTTTGGTACGATTAACTTGTTAGATTCAAGCCACAACTTTGCGACCGTTCCAGTTCCGAATATAATGATATCTTTCATAGAAGACTTTCCCGTACCTCTCGATAAACCGTTCCAAAACTTTACTCTACACCTTAACTCCGTGCAACGTAAAAACTAACTCGTTGAGTCTCTATGAATTAGTTATCTATCTGTTTTTATAACCCTCTGATGTTGAAACTATTATCTTTACCTTTTTAGTGCCGGAATTGAGCTGTGATTTAGCCATTTAGTTTTTCGGACATCGTAGAATGTGCAAGCGCACCTGTCTGTACTTAGCAGTTATAGCTTCCAGAAAGTGGGGTCAATTCAAAGTTAATGCTGTCTTGATTTCGGTGATGATGTAACTCCATTTAATGGCATTCGCTCCACCTTTTGGAAGTGTAACTGTCTTGGAGAGACATCAACCTGTTCGGCAGACAACTTGAATATTGAACGTTTTGACCAAGAAAATTTAAGGTAAAACGACAGCTATCGTGAGATACTTTCCCCGCTAATGCACTGTATATCGCTGATTGGTAAGTGCTGGTATATGCCTCAACGCAAGACTTTGTGTGAGTAGGTGTATGTGTGATTTCATGTTCAGAAGGAGGTTTAAATGTCCAGGTTGCGTTTAGTTTTCCTTGGGGGAGGTAGCAATTCCGCCGTTGGCCGGGCTCACTTTATAGCCTCGCAAATGGATCAAAATTTTGAAGTTGTCGGCGGTCTGTTTAATCGCCAACGGGAAGCCAATGGCGTCTCAGGGGAGTACTATTCTATCGCTCCAAAAATGCTTTTCTCCTCTGTGGAAGAGATGGTTGCACGAAAGAATGAATATGACGCCGTTTCAATTCTCACTCCTACTCCCAATCATTTCGAAAACTTAATCCCATTTGTGCAGGCTAATGTTTCTGTAGTATGTGAAAAATCTGTCACATCTACCTTGGGGCAAGCAACCCAAATTGAAACACTGATTGCAGATCAAAACTCGGATTTCTTTGTTACCTTTAATTACAGTGGCTACCCGATGGTGAGGCTTATTCGGGAGATGGTTTTAGGGGGAGAATTAGGGGAGTTAATTTCTATTCGTGTGAAAATGCCCCAAGAAGGTTTTTTGAGGCAGGATAAAATCACCGGACGCGTGAACCCGCCACAGCTTTGGCGACAGACTGATGGAGAAATTCCTACCATTCTGTTGGATCTAGGTGTCCATGTCCTGCACCTAGCTTCCTTTACAACAGGGATGAATCCCAACGGTGTTTTTTCTAGATTTGGGAATCATTCCTCGATGAAGGGGATTGTGGACGAAGTAGAAATCCTTGCCGAGTACGAGAACGGAATGATTGGAAGTTTTTGGGTAAGTAAAACAGCTTTAGGGGAGCAAAACGGTCTGGAAATTCAGATTTTTGGAACTTCTGGAAGTATCGGCTGGAAGCAAATTGAACCCAACAAACTAGTGAATGCCAATCAGTATGGTGAAGTAAGGGAAATTCGATTTGGGCAAGGGTTCCCTATTGTTGATGAGCCTAGGTATAACAGATTCAAAGCCGGACACCCAGGGGGTTTTATTGAGTCCTTCGCAAACTTATATGCCGACATTAAGTCGGGCATCATGGATCCTAACGCTCTCAGTCATGAAAAGAATTTTGCTCCTGGAATTTCACAGGCCAAGAAAGGACTTCAAATTCTAGAAGCTTCTGTCAAATCCCATGTAACGCGAGAATGGGTTTCCGTTTAATTTTCAGTGTAGCGGCCACCGAATGCTAAAGTTTGGCATCGAGTAGACAATTGAAGAATTAGGTGAGGAAGATGTTAAAGGTCGGAGATGGATTCCCTGCATTTGTTATCGCAGAAATTTCTGGGAACCACGCAGGAAAAATTGAAAATGCAATCAGCCTCATCAAAGAATCAGTAAACGCAGGTGCCGATGCCGTGAAGTTTCAAGCCTATACTGCAGATACAATTACTATAGATTCAGATTTGGAAGACTTCAAAATTCCGTTAGGAAATTCATGGGACAAGTATTCAACGCTTTATGATTTGTACCAGACCGCTCAGACACCTTTTGAGTGGATACCAGAATTATTTGAGGCAGCCAATAGATTTTCTGTGCCGATTTTCGCTTCGGTTTTTGATTTATCGTCCGTAGATTTAATTGAAAAATTTAAACCTTTTGCATATAAGGTTGCCTCTCCGGAGGCCTGCGATTCAATACTACTGAAGCGGTTAGGCAAAACTAAGAGACCAGTTTTCATCTCGACAGGATTATCAAATGCTTCTGAGATATTCGAATCAAATCAAATTCTTGAGAAAAGTGGTTGCCCTCAGGTCATTTGGCTCAAAGCCAGTACGGCTTATCCTGCTCCGCTTGAAGATATAAATCTCCGGACTATTGAACATATGAAGGGATTAGTCGGAGGAGCGGTGGGATACTCTGATCACTCTCTAGGGACAGAAATTGCTATAGCTGCCATTGCTCAAGGAGCGAATGCAATCGAGAAGCATATTAAGCTGTCAAATTCTCATGAGTCCGTAGACGATTTTTTTTCACTTACTCCGGATCAATTTGGCTACATGGTTTCTTGCATCCGAAATGTTGAAGCTTCACTTGGTAGAGTTATGTACGATATTCCCAAAAGTTCGATTGAAAATATGAATGGGAAGAGATCTTTGTATTGTGTAAAGGATATTAATTCCGGAGATAGATTTACTTCTGAAAATGTCCGATCAATCCGGCCTTCATTTGGGCTACCCGTTTCATATTATGAGAAAATAATTGGAAAACGCAGTCGAAGATTTATTGCCAAGGGCGAACGGCTGTCTCTTTCGCAAGTCAATTTTGAGGATGATTAGTGGAAAATTTTATCCTTCAAGTAGAGAAGTGGTTTTTGCGGAATCGGCCGACTTCAGAATATGATTTTCAATCTGCCTTAGACCTTCAAATCTCGCACCAGACATGGATTGATAGCTTATTGACTGTTTCCCTGATCTCGGAAATAGAATTTGTTTTGCAGACTTGTATAAGCGATGACCTTGTTTTCAGCATGCGCAGTTTAACTTTAAGAGATTTTCTAACACGCGCCGAGCTAGAAGTTCAAAATTAATGTCAGTTCTTTTTGAAGAATTACGGTCAGCTGCAAAAGCAAATCCAGGGAAAGTGGCGATTATTGATGGTGCTGACCATCCGTGGACTTACGAGGATTTACTCACCAATGTCGATGATGTCGCTAGTCAATTACATCACTGGGGAGAGATTTATCATTTTCGAAGAGTCGGCATTCTCTCCTTGGATTCCTTTGAATCCATCGGATTGGTCTTTGCAATAGCGAAACTAAATCTAAGCATAGTTACGCTAAGCACGGCCCTAAGAAGGAATCAAGTCGAAGAAGTCTTGGCAAAATCAGGGACTAATTGGCTTATAACCGATTCGACTGAAGTGGGAAGTAGTTTTGTACTCACGGGAACTGTTGGAAATTTCTATCTTTACCACGTTGTTCAAAGTTTTCATGAAAAGCCTGCAATGACAGAACTGGAGTGTGATCCTTTCCTTTTAACCTCCTCGTCTGGGTCCACAGGCGACCCAAAGCCGATCGTTTTTTCTCAGAAATTGAAACTCTTGCGAGCAAATCAATCCAGAGAGCTATACGGTGTTCAGGCAGAAGATGTGATTCTCAATGCTTCTCCTTTTTCCCATTCATTAGGCCAGAGGTTAACATTTCTTCCGTTGCTGTCTGGATCAACTTTGATTTTGCTCCCAAAGTTCTCTGTCCATGGCTGGATTGATAAAGTTCAGCAGTATCAGGTAAGTTTTACAATTTGCGTTTCATCGCACCTTCATGGACTAACTAAATTCCTGCTATCTGATGAGACTGATTTGTCTTCACTTCGGTGTTTGGTGAGTTCATCAGCTGCGCTAAATGCGAAGGTAAAGTCAGATCTATTCAACTCCATAAATTTCGAGTTCCACGAACAGTACGGCGCATCTGAGGTAGCAACAGTCACCAATTGTTCCAGGAGTGAATTCCAGCTCTCCAGCGATACGGTTGGTATTCCCTGCGACGGCGTTAGCATTGAAATTAGAATGCCTGACGGAGCTGTCTGTGCTCCTGGCATCCAAGGTGAAATTTTTGTCAAATCTCCATTAATTTGTCAGGGTTACGTAAACACGGGGAAAATCGTACCTGCGACCGACAATTCAGGTTGGTTTGGCACTTCAGACCTAGGAACGATGGACGGACAGGGTCGTCTCTTCTTCCTTGGCCGCACCAAAGACGTGATTAACGTTGGTGGCCAAAGCCTTTTTCCTCTTGATGTAGAGCGCGTGATCCTAGGCTGTGAAGGCATTACTGAGTGTTGTGTCGTAGGGAAAAAAGATGAATATTTCGGAGAAATACCTGTTGCGTTCTTAGTCTCGCGGTCTGGCTCGATAGAGCTCTTGTCCAAAGTGCGCGAGTTAGTTGGAGAAAAGCTTGCGACATATCAGCAGCCATTCCATTACATCTGGATGGATGAATTGCCTAGGCTACAGAGTGGCAAGCTTGATAAGAATTCACTACGAGATACCGCAAACAAACTTGTTAGAAATGATGGCCTTCGGTTAATAACGCAGTTGAGCACGAGTGATGACTAGATCAATACTGTTTAGGATTGACAACTCAGAGAATTCAGGAATCGGTCATGTAACTCGGTGTCACGGTATCGGTGAACAACTTAAGACCATGGGTTATGAAGTTTACTACGCACTCGACAACTCCTGGCCTTCTGAACTCACATTGAAAGTACCGCTTACGGAAAGACTTATCATTTTGAATTCTCATCGAGTTGAGTCTGAACAGAAATTTTTATTAGATTTCATGGCGAAAAATGAGATTTTAGTTCTAGTTTTGGACTCGTATAAAGTGACAAACGAATGGTATCACTCTTTCGATGATTTTCGAATTAATTTGTTTTTCTTGGATGATTCAAATAGTCTCGATAATCCGCGTGTACATAAAATCCCGTATGGTATTCGCTATTTCGGTGATCGTGAACAGCAAAAGGTTAGTTTAGGCACCGAGGCACTGAAAAATGTTGTGCTCGCTTCACAAAGTGAACCTTTGAGCAAACTGCCTAAAAACCCTGCTGCAAAGAGGATTTTTGTCTACATGGGTTCCAACCCACAAGAATGTGAAGTGAAGTGTGTCATTTCTGGGGTAACGAGAGCGCTGAAGAATTTTGAGGCAGAAATTGAAATTGCGTTGATTAAATCTAAATATGTGAACCAAGATCTGTTTAAAGATTTATTCTACGCCGACAAGTTGTCTCCGACTATACAATTCCTATTCCTCGATTTTTGTGAGAGCCTGTTACCGATTATCTCAAGTTGTGACTTGGTTATTGGCGCAGCTAACTCAATCATTTATCAAACATCTGTCTGCCTTGTACCTCAAATCACATTTTCCCTCAATCCCACCCAGAAAAATGAAGATTTTCAGCTCGAGCAAATAGGTCACTATTTCAATCTTGGGAGTCTAGATGAGTTTGATGATGAGCATTTCTCTTCGTTTTTAAGTTTGGCTCTAGGTCGACTATCAATCCTAAAATCTCTTCTAAGTAATGCACCTAACCGCCCTGGATTTGAAGGGGCCAAAAATATTGCTGCCTACATTCACGCAAGATCAACCCACTCGAGTAAAATACGTATACACGGAGGCCTCAATGAGGTGTCTGAGAATAGATTGCTAGCGAACGAGGATTTTACGGTACGAGAAGCGAAGACGAGTGATGTAAATTTGATTCTTGAAGGAAGAAATATAGAAGCCACTCGAAAGTTTATGATTTCGACAAAGGAAATCAGTAAGTCCTCGCACTATACATGGTGGTTTACAAACAAGCGAGAGAATTTCATCGGACTACTTGGAGATACTCCTTGCATTTACATTTGGCATGAAGTACGCGAAATAAGGGGGGAAAAATTTTTAGTAGGGGGGTGGACTCCTTTATGCAAAGCTTTGCATTTTTCGATAATTTTGGGAGCTTTAAAGTGGCAACTTCGAACTACCTCGACAAAATATCCTGGGCTGAAATGGCTCGCGGCCGTACATAAAGATAACACCGTAACTCAATTCTTGGTTAACCGTATTGGCTTTAAAGAAGCTAGCTCGGAATCAAGATTTTTTGATTTTGCTTTGGAAATGTTCTTTGCCGGTGTGCCAACAGATGAGTATCTTCTTTACTTTAGTTGAGTCTTCCAAACCCCGATCGGGACACTTCCCCATCTAACAGTTCCTCAACTTTATCATTTTCAATCGCTGATGCAATATTGGAAAAAATCAAGGTAAGTTGATCGAGATACTTTGACAACATCTCTGGAGTATGAGTAGTTGAGGCATAAATCATATTGCCAGCTAAAATTCCTTTTTTTAACATCTCTTGCGTGATGTAAGTTTTTAGAATCTGATGGTTGGGATTTTCAAAAACAAAACTGGAAATTGCAGGATATCCTCCAATTCTTATGGGTACACCTGAGCTTTTGGCAACATCTTCCCAAGAAGACTGAACCTCTTTGCCAAAACTAGAAATTTTTTCCCAAGATTTTTCTCGCTCCATTTCTTCAAGCGTTGCGAGGGCGGCTGCAAAACCAATCCTCTCAGTCCAGAAGGTGCTACTAATGAAGGTTCTTTCGGCCTCTTTCATTATGCTTTCTAGCCCTAGCACGGCTGTTATGGCATATCCGTTCCCAAGAGCTTTCCCAAGCATTACTAAATCTGGATTAACCCCTAAGGTGAGGTGCATCGATCCAAAATTCTCCCTGAACCCAGAGGAACATTCGTCAAAAACTAAAACTATTCCTCTTCTAGAAGTTTCATCGCGCACCAGCTTTAGGAAATTAACATCTGGTTTAGAAGAACGGCTTACTTCCATAATGACAGCTGCAGTATTTTGATCTGAAATTGCGGATAAAAATTCGTTGGTATCGCCATAGTGGAAGGTTGTCGTTGTCCCATTCAGAGCGTCAGGAACCCCTCTAGTTTCCAGTCCTGGTAACAGATGGCTATTAAGACCATCTTTGCTAGCAATATTGCCTGCAAGATACCAATCATGCCAACCATGGTAACCACACACTGCGACAATCTCTTTCCCTGTTGCTGCTCTTGCGAGCCTGATTGCAATAGCGTTCGCCTCCCCACCTGTTCTTGCAAATCTTGCCATCTGGAAGTTTTGGTGCATCGAGAGTAGTTTCTCAGCTAGCTCTACTTCTTCAAAAGAATTTAAGGTCGACATGTTCCCGAGCGAGATTGCTGCTTGAACTTTTGAGTCGACATAGTCATTTCCGTAACCGAGAGTGTTTGTCCCGACTCCCATGAGTGACATGTCTAGAAACTCACGATCTTCAATATCCCAAATGATTGAGCCTTTCGCTTTCTTGAAAAAGTTAGGCCATTGATTGGGAAGGTGCATGTTTGGGTTCTTCGATAGCAGATGATTTCCTGTTGGAATAACTCTCTCGGCTCTTTTCCATAACTTTTGATTAGTAGTTAATCGAGATCCTTCATTCCTTACAAAATGACTGTTAGTCTCCATAAGTCGTGGGTTTGATTCCAAGTACTTCACCACATCAACCATTTCGAAACCGCTTTCTGCTCCAAAATGATCAATTATGTTCTTGATCAGGACCAAATCTTCTGGCTCATCCAGCGTTACGCGGATATGCTCACAACTCGGATTTATGGTTAGGTATTTGATCTTTTGAGAATTCCGTTTGATGTAGGGGGTGACATGCTCTCGATCAAAGGGCTCCGTAGCACGCAGGTTTGCTTCAACAAGGGCAGACAGTGTGAACACTTCAACATCGAAGCCATCAGGGTAGGAGCTATCCGTTGAGACGTAATCATATTTTTCTAGTACTGCTGTTTGCACCGCTAAATCGATAATTGACGAATCAACGAGTGGACAATCTCCGGTAATGCGGACTATGTGCGTAGGTTGTTTTTGTTCACCAACGGCTGCAAATCGGGACAGAACATCTTCTAGCTCCCCCCTAAAGAAAGGAATATTCTCCTTTTCTAGCAGTTCTACAAGAGAGTCGTCGGTAGAGTCCAGGGTAGTGGCGACAATTAAACCGCTAATCAATTTTGATTTTGCCACTCTTCCGACCAGGTGGAGTATCATCTCTTTCCCTGACGCTTTTGCCACTACCTTGCCAGGAAGACGTTTCGATGAGCTTCGGGCTTGGATTATTACTAGTGCGTTCATTCGCTGAGGCTACCATTTTGGGGCGATTAAATGGAGTCAAGTTACGAAATAAACAGGGGAGCTGCGCTCAAAAACTTTTTCGTGAATCTGTTCCTGTATAGTCCGCAATAGATTAAATACACTTGGAACATAAGTCTCAAAAAATTATTTCTTGGAAGGTGCGTGAGTTTGATTAAACTATCAATGCTGACCCCAAGATATATTCTTCGGCCGATTGACTCAAATCAAGATGACTTATCTGGGTACCTTAGTTGGATGCAAGACGAAAAATCTAACCCGTTCATTCAAAGTGTGCGCAATGATTATAGTTTAAGTGAGCTTATTGAGTACATACAAAAGAAAAACAGTTCGCCTAATGTGATGTTATTGGGAATCTTTTGTGCTGAGAACGGAAAGCATATCGGGAACTTAAAATTTGAACCCATACTTTTTACTGACAGGAGAGCAGTGTTGGGTTTGTTGATTGGCGATCCTGAGTTCAGGGGGATTGGTGTAGGGACAGAAATCTTGCCTTATGTCTTTTCAAAGTTATGCGATGAATATGGCATTGAATTAGTGGAGCTTGGTGTCGATTCTGACAACAAAGCAGCGCTTGCTTTGTACAAAAAAATGGGGTTCGGCATCAAATCTAGCTACGGAGATTGTGGCCTGTGGATGTCGAAGTATATTTGTAAGAGAACAGAATAATCTAGGCCTGAATTTGGAAAGGCTAATTGTGCCAAGACAAAATCTTTACTTATCGCTCGGTACAGCGACTTTAAAAGATGATTATGGTGTTTCACGAAAATCACAAAACCTGACAGATTTAGAAAAAAGAGATTTTTTGAAGTCAGCTTATGAATTGGGAATCTTGCACTTTGATACGGCCCCAAGCTATGGAAGCTCCGAGAGAATAATCGGTGAAACTTTTGGAGCGAAAAATAGGGTAAATATCACTTCTAAGGTCTCTCGATCATCTTGCAGTTCTTTTGGTGTTCTCCTTGAAAGCGTCAATCGCTCACTCTCTCGATTAAATGTTGCCTCCCTGGATTCGTTGCTATTGCATGACGCATCCGTGCTGCGAGGCGACTTAGGTACTCAAATCTATAGATGGATGATTGAGATAAGGGAAATGGGTCTGACCGGGAGAATTGGTGTCAGTGTCTACTCTGAGGGAGAGCTGCTTTGGGCAAAAAAACAGTTCCCTGAATTTATGAGCTTTCAGTTGCCCGAAGGCATCATGAATCGGCAATCGATTAATTCACGAGAGCTCCTCAGGCTCCATAAGTCTGGAAATCGCTTAGAAGTTCGGTCTATTTTCTTGCAAGGATTGCTTCTATTAGACTTTAACTCATTACCTTCATTTTTCCTGCCCGTACAAAACCTATTCTCAGAATTTTGGCACTCTCTCGCCATAAGTGAATTTTCAGCTCTAGAAGCATGCGTGGCATACTCAAAATCTATTCCGTGGGCTTCTGGAATTGTGGTTGGCGCAGAAGATACTGGTCAGCTATTAGAAATTGTTCGATTTTTTGGATCGGAAAGGACATTCAACTTCTCTTCGCTCCCAATTCTTCCACAAGATTTTTTGGACCCAAGAAATTGGCAAGCTTAAATTTTTAATTCGGGTGCGAACGAAGCTCTCAATTCATTTCAATGTCTACTAGTGTTTTGCCTTGCGAGTTAATCCACAACAACAACCCCACTTGGCGTAGCAAGATGCACAGAAACAATCCCCGCCTGATTATCGTTGATCAATGGATCTACCCATTCGATATCTACATCCCCCAGAGACGCAAGAATGTCATCCTTAAACCATGAACCAGCAAGTCTTTCCTTGTCGGCAATCACAATCTTTTCAATCTCAGCTTGGGGGATTCCATCTTGTGATGGGTGATCTGCAGAAAGCCATTGAATAAAGAATGGGAACTCGCGAGTATCAGCAATTTCCCTAACTCCAATTTGCTTCCACTTTAGGTCGGTTCCGTTTGGACGTGCGCGATGGCCCTCAATTGCCTCGCGTCCGAATTTCTCTTCAATTGGTGAAATGTCTTTTGTGCTAAAAACCCAGGTAAACCAACCTCCGCCTTCGTTGGCTTTCTTTGATACCGCCTTGCCCCAAG
>JACCDK011030924.1_pt1 | contig 12712 bp, 10 predicted proteins | sample 7445871 | NCBI WGS metagenome assembly JACCDK01 (sample SAMN15323436, study PRJNA562643) | freshwater metagenome | isolation source: river surface water | place: USA:Blue River Watershed | collected 2017-08-15
AGGCGCAAATAAACTTGAAGTAAAAAGAAGCCTGAAGCTAGAAAAGAAATCGATGGTCTGCCAACCAGAGGAACTCAAGCTGTGGCAAACCCTCTATCAAGCCATCAAGCAAGACATGAGAAGTCAGATTTTTTATCAGTGAGGAATTATGAGTCTAACCATACGGAATTGCCGATTTGCTTTTAAGTGTCAGCAAAAATGGGATGATCTAAAAGATACTCGAGATGACGCAGTTCGATTTTGTAGGGAGTGTCAAAGAGAGGTTTATCTATCTCTTGATGATGAATCTTTACTTGAAAATATAAAATTAAATAGATGTGTTGCTATAGATGATAGTGACGGTTTTAGATTGTTAGGTCATGTGGTTTACTCACCTGTAAAAGAATAAGGCCTTGATTAAATGTTATGAGTAATGCGCATACCATTAAAAATGTAAGACTAATTAGTCGAACAGATAGAGCATATGTCTTATGGGCAAGGAATATGGCTTTCCAGTCAAATGTGAACCGTGCAGAAAGAATTCCAGATACACGGCAGCTATTGAGTAGTTGGTTAGAGTTGGTTATACGATCTGAATTAAGTAAAAAATTTAACACACTTGAAACAAATATCATTACATGGGAGGAGAGGACCAGTAGAGGTTTTTCTAAGCGTCACTATAAAGAAATCGACTGCTTAATATCATTAGATGCTAAGACCATTATCTGTGTGGAGATTAAATCCAGTTTAAGTAAATCAAGTATTAAAAGTGGTAGATCTCAGCTCAATAAATCAAATCAACTTCTAAAAAAGATATACCCCAACATTATCTCCCTTTTAGTTTTAGGCGATTGCAGCGAGTTTGAGCCAACACTTGGTAAATTGGAGGATGAGGAATTGCCTCTACAGCTAGGCACTTATGTAAATTTTTCCGAATTCGATGGTTTCAAAGAAGAGTCAAAAAATTATTTTTGGATATTAAGTGCTAGCACCCTAGATAGTTATTCGAATACATATCCATTGCCTGAAAAAGATTCCGATGATTATCATCCCGACTGACGCACAAACTCCCCAATGATCTTCTTTCGTCTGACGTGGGCATAGCCCCTCATAAGACTTGTTGCCCGGTGATAGTCCTTCCCTGTGATTGAGTCTTTAGGTATTTCATATAACCATATCTCATCACTTGCTTCGATCTTAGCTAAGAACTCGCACCACGCGCCATTTAAATGACCAAATGGAATTGATGGAGCCATGCCCAATGGGTCAATGACCAAGCTATCTTTTTCTGCCTCAAGAGGACTGATCTTTCTTATCAGGTACTCATTCGTACAGAAAAATTTAGGCTTCCTTCGTTCCAGCATATCTCGGTAGTCCTTGTATTTGTCATAAGACAGCCAAGCAACAAAGACTGGCCATGCCACTAAAATAATAATGCCCGCTAACAAATACATGGCATATGTCTTGATTTGATCTTTCAGCGTTGGCTTGGACCCCATCATTTCTTGCATACTCTTGATGAAGTCACTTCTTTCTCGGTATTCATTCCAGGATTTGATGCCAAAGTAAGTCAAAATAACTGGCCCGACCGAGAAATATGCCAAAGCCAACTTGTTGCTTAATAAAGCTTCGAACATCTTAACCACCTCTCCTTAAAAACGGAGGTAGGTCTTCCTGGGCTATCGGAGTAGGGGCTTGGTTCTTAACAACCCTAGTTCCTTTCAAAACACCTACTTGAAACTCTAAAAAGAGATCTTCTTCGTAAATGCTGGCATAACCACCATGAACATAATGAAGTCGATCTCCTCTAGGACACCTGATCTCACCGGTAAACCAATGGGCAAAGATCCCATTTGGATAATCGGGGAAAAGATAGTCAAGTCCAACTCGCTTTTGATATGCAATGCTGGCGGAGAGTTCAACTACATAAAGTCTATAACCAAGCTCTTCAGAGCCTTTGATTTCCCAAGAGCCAATATATCCCCGCCAATTGGCAGTAGTTTCAGAGTAAAACTGGATACCTCTTTGAGCCAAGTAAATATCCAAAGGCGTTGTGCACATCCGCAAACGCTCACCATTGAAAACAAGTGACTCCATAGCTTGAGCTGTCATAAGATTCTTTCAAGTAAATTTAAATTTAGTGCTGCAGTATGGCAAATCAATGGCTCATTTAATGAGCTATCAAAGACAGTTGAAATTTTAGATATTTTGAAAAGCAATAATCTGGTTTATTAGATTCAATTGTAAGAATAGACCTGAGATTCAGAGAACTTAATGGTGTGCTTGCAATCCAAAACAATTTACTTAAATCGAGTGTAAAAAAATAACATTACTTTTATATTTAGATTAATAATATAACTTCTATAAATAATACTAACTAAATTTAGCCAGTAAGTTAAAAAGACAGTTCCATATGCACTTTAAAGATCTGCTATCCGACGCTAGAAGTGGGCTTATTGACTTTTCATTCGCAAATCCATTACTGAACTGTAAACAGTCAAAAAAAAGAGGCCTTCAAATTCAATTTAAGGATCCATTTGGGCTGTTTCAAAAAATTTGTTCGCAGAATTGCCCAGAGTTAGAGTTGCTAAATGGTGTTGACTTCACTATAGATTTATCTGATGCAGAGCTTGATGCGAGGGCGAAATTTACCGCATCAGAGGCTAAGCTTTTTATAGAGGAAAAAGGGGTAAATGTTTTATTTTTAACATTTGGCTTTATAAATTGGATTGAGGATGAGCGTGCGGAATCTTGTAACCGCTCCCCAATTTTATTAATACCAATTCGCCTAATTAATGATGGGGGGTCTGTACTAAAAATTTCAAAATTAGATGAAGATGTTTTAGAGAATTTTGCTCTACTTGAGAAGCTATCAGGGTTGGGTATTCAAATGCCTAAGTGGTCACCCGAAATAGAATTAGCGCCTTATTTTTCAGAAGTTAATAAACTTGATAAGTTGCCGTTAATAAAAAATATAGACCTAAACAGTGCGGTGATAGATATTTTTAAAACTCAAAAATATTTTATGTACGAGGATTTAAATCCGATAAATTGGTTAGATGAAGCAAACGAAGCCAATCTAAAGCTGCCTGAGTTTATTGATAAGCTAATAAACAAAGATTTATTTGACCCTCCGTCTAAAAGTATGGCTTCTGAAGAGGTTGATCAGTTATCAATTGAGAGCGAACCTATATTGGTTAAGGATGCGGATTTCAGTCAGTTTTTGGCAATTAATAGTGCGCGAACTGGAAAATCATTTATTGTTCAAGGACCCCCTGGCACAGGAAAGTCTCAAACAATAACAAATTTAATTTCTGATTTGGTTTCGAGAAACAAGAAGGTGCTGTTTGTTTCTGAAAAATCAACAGCATTAGATGTTGTTAAAAATAATCTTAATTCGATTGGGTTGGGTAAGATAGTTCTGGATCTTCATGATTCTGATACCAGAAAAACAAGTGTTTTGAGAGATATTTCTGAGACAACAGATTCTGCTTTAGAAGAGCCTGTTAGCTCATTCAATTCAGAGAGATATCTTTACCTAAAAACCCATTTGTTGAAGGTGAGAAAATTATTAAATACCCCAATCATCCAAAGTGGGTTGTTGCCGGAGCATATATTTACGAAGTTAAAAGATATTTATAGCTATTTTGAGGCAAATAAAATTTCATTTACAGAACTTGATGATGTAATCAAGGAGTACAAGTTTGGAGAAGTAACACATAGTGAATTTCTTGAAAATTTAAAATTGATTAGGGAATTAGAATTATTGCTAAAGGAGTTTCAAGATGAGAGTATTAGCATGCTCTATGAAATATCTTTTGCTCCTAATCAAGTTCTAGACACTATTTACATCAATAGGTTAATTAGCGAAGCTTTAGCTGATGTAGACCAATATGTCGAGCCAGCAAATGGTTTGAAAAATATTGACATTAATACCAAAGAAAAACTTAAGAAGTATATTGATGAGGTAGGAAAGTCTTTAATTAAATACATCTTAAGTGAAAATGTTTCTGTTTCAGATTTCATCAAGCTTGGTGATTTAGAAGAAATTGTTGCCAAGCTTATTCAGCATCGCTTAATTTATAAGAATCAAGTTACTGATTTGGCATGGTCTACACCTATTTATAAAATCAAATTAGATTTAGAGGTAAGCAGGCCAAAACTCCAGCATCTTTTTGCAAAAGAAAAGAAGCAGGAGTTTTTAGCTATTAAGAATTCATATTTTTACGGGAAACTTTCCGATGCAAAGTATGTCGAGCTATGTAGAGTAATAGATTCTCACCAGTCGGCGGTTGCTAAAGCTGTTGAACAGAATTGCCCAAAAAGTTTGATTCGGTATTTAAGGGAAACTTCAAATTTTTCATTAAATGTCAATGATTTACTTGTGGTCATTAAATCACTTAAAGATGATTTTTATAAATTGCAGAGATTAAATTTTTTTGATGGATTAAATAGTAAAACTATAAACGAGTTGATTGATTATTGTGATATTGCTGATCAGCCGCCTGAGGTTTCCACATCGTATCAGAATGTGCTGTTGAGGTTGGCAGATGCGTTAGGGGCTAATGTTGAAGATTTTTTATCAATGTCTAGGCAAGCACTAAAGTCAACATTAAATAATTTACCTCAGGCAATTCAAAAAAGACATGAGTGGGAGAGGGTGGCTAATCTAAAGATGGCTCTTGGTCGATTTCATGGAACTTTATTCTTGAATCAAAAGGTATGCCCTTCCTCATATGCTTATGAATATGCCTACTACAAAAATTTAATGGCTGCAATAAAGGCTAAGATAGATTTATCGGAATTGAATGGTGAAAAGCTAGAATTGCTACGTTCAGAGTTTAGAGAGTTGGATAGTTTTAAAAAAAGACATTCGGTAGTATCTGTACTCTCAACCCATAAAAGGGGTATTAAAGAACTGATTGATCAACCAACGGAAGGGTTTGTTTCACTTAATAAAATTTTTAATAAAAGCAGAAATATTCCTACGATCAGAAAAGTTTTACATGGATGGTTTCACGAAATAAGTACGATCAAACCAGTTTTTATGATGAGCCCACTAAGCGTTGCCTCTTTTATACCTAGAAAAATTAATTTTTTTGATTATGTGATATTCGATGAGGCCAGTCAGATTAAACCTAGTGATGCTCTTGGAGCGATATTGAGAGCTCGATCATCAATTATTGTTGGTGATTCTATGCAATTGCCTCCAACGCGAGTATTTGATTCTGATTCCTCAGATGTTGATAGTAGTTCATATTTGTACGATGCTTTAGACTCTGAAAATTTTGATTTTGGATTGAAAGACATTGGAAGCATCCTTGATTCAGCAAGCTCTTTGAGAATGCCTTCATTCAGATTAAATTGGCACTATAGAAGTAAGTTCTCTGGGCTTATTGCAGTGAGTAATTCTGAGTTTTACGAAAATTCATTAATTACATTTCCAGATTCTCGTTCACCAAAATCAGATGAAGGTGTCAGATTTCATTTTGTTGATAATGGAAATTATGAGCGATCAACAACTAGAAAAAATACTAATGAAGCGCAGGCGGTTGTTAATGCTATTTTTGAACATATAAAACAAAATCCTCAAAAATCTCTTGGAGTTGCAACTTTTAGTGTTGCACAAAAAGAGGCAATTGAGGAGAGATTATTGCGTACGCAGGAGCAGCGTTCTTTATTGGATGAATTCGATAAATTACACCCAAATGAAAAATTCTTCATTAAAAATTTAGAAAGAGTTCAAGGTGATGAGAGGGATTGTATTTTTATTAGTATAGGTTATGGAAAATCAATGACCTCAGCATCTGATTCAATAAATTTTGGACCGCTTAATCAAAATGGTGGTGACAAAAGATTAAATGTATTAATTAGTAGGGCAAAATATCTTTGTAAAGTTTTTTCAAGTATTCACTACTACGACATTAAGTCAGATAATGGTACCTCACAAGGTGTTAATAAATTAAAGACATTCTTAAAGTTTGCAGAAACTGGAGAGTTAGATGTTCCTCAAATTACTGGTGGTGATTACGATTCTGAGTTTGAAAGATCAGTAGCGAATGCTTTAAGAAATCTAGGTTATGAAGTCGATTGTCAGGTTGGAAGCGCTGGATTTAAGGTGGATTTAGCCATTAGAGATAAAAAAAGACCTGGTGATTATTTGTGTGGTGTAGAGTGTGATGGCGCAACCTATCATAGTTCTTTATCAGCAAGGGAGAGAGATCGAATTAGGCAAGAAATTCTTGAATCTAGAGGTTGGAAAATTCTGCGAATTTGGTCTACGGATTGGTTCAGATCAAAAGATAAAGTGTTAGAGAAAATTCAAATAGAACTGAAAAATTTATGCGAGGAAACAAATGTCATTTAATTATGCGGAATCTTTGAGCGCTTTGAAAGCATTGCTTGGACAAGTAAAGGTTGCGGGTAATGATGAGGGTATAAAAGAGATGCCTGCAACGCATGATGATAAGTATGATGCAAATCAGTTTGAAATTAAGTTTAAATGCCAGCAAGTGATAAGAAACTTAATTGCTGATACTAAAGGATTGATTGCTACGTATTCCCAGCAGAGGGAGAGTCATGAGGCCGCCCTCAGAAATGGGGTTGCGCTCCCAGACATTAGTAATATCAGAGCTGAATCAGAGAGAAATATTCGGGCTTTAATTGCTCAGGAGGGGCCAACATACATTCAGAGAAAAGTTGATTATTGGATAGCAGAAAAAAATAGAGATGCTTTTCTGATTGAAAAGGGCATAACAATCAACAGATCAAGCGCTCCCGAAAGTCAAAAAGCGCATTACATGATAATTGTTGCATATTCAATTTTAGAAACGATTGTTAATTGGTTTATATTCAACGAGGCTTTGAGTGGTCCGGATGCGGTTACTGTATCAGTAGGCATTACTTTACTGAATATTTTGCCAGCCGTAGTTGTAGGCAATTACCTCAGAAATTTTAATTCTGAAAACCTTAGCGCAAGATATCTTTCTGTCGCCTTAGCTGTAATTTGGTTTTTCTTTATAACTTGGCTTAATGTGGGCGTTTCTGTTTTAAGATCATTTTTAAATAGTGCTTCAGTTCAGGGGGCGGCATCAGGCTTTAATCTCTTTAACAATGAAACCATTAATAAAATTTTCTTTAGTGATGCATTTTTAATTTTTAAACTACAGGCTCCTCCAATTAACGATTTTATTGCAATACTACTTTTCTTAATTGGAATTTTATTTGCATTTATTGCTTGCTGGAAAGGTTATACCTCTGATGAAAAGATTCCAGAGTTAGGTGGATTGAATAGGGACTTTGAGGAGAGTAAAGAAAGCTTTTTAGCTAATGAAAAGAAACTGCGTGAGTATTTGACTGAAATTAATCAAAATAATTCTCAAATTTTTAAGACAGTTCAAGATAAATTTAATCAAGCGAAAAGAGATTATTTGTCTTCGACTCAAATGATTAGAGATAAAACAATTGAGTTCGAAAGACACTATCAAGGCATTAATGATGAATACATTTATTTGATTAATGTTTATCGTGATGCGAATAGGGCTTCTAGGAAAAGTCCGCCACCAACTTATTTTCTTCAAGAAAAAGAACCGGTTTTGAGCGATGTAGAATTACCAGACTTTTCAAAATTTTCGCAAGAAAAAATTCGCGAGGATGTTGCACAAATCGAAAATATTTATAAAGAAAAAACTGATGAGTTGAATTTATTATGGAATCAATTTAACGATCATCTCGAAGAGCTGAACAATCTATTTGAAACTAAAATTCAAGAATTAGATTTGGCCGCGAGTAAGGCAATGATTAAGCCTATTTAACTATGAGCTATTACATTAAAAAACATAATGCAGAAAAAAAAGCCTCTAAAATATTAGGCGTAGTCATCTTAGCAGCTGTTTTTTTGGCAACCATTGTTTGGTTATTAACCCCATCTCAGTTAGATGAAAACTTTTGTCCTGTCGATAAATCGAGTATTAAGCCTCATCGACTTTCAATGTTGATTGATATCTCAGATAGTTTGACTGCAAATAATACGAAAATTATTGATGCTATTGTTTCGGATTGGGTTGATAGTGGATCGAGGGCTCAAAAGTTAGCTATTTACTCTTTAAATACTTCCACTATTAATAATTTTCAAGATACGGATACTATTTGCTCACCTCCTAATCAAAAGCTACTTCAGTTTGCTTATGGTCGACAAAGGGCTAAAGATCGAATTGATAAATTTAAGGCTAGAGTTGCTGAGTCAATTAAAAAAAGCTCCGTAGCCAATTCAGCCATCAGCGATTCGTTAATTATTGAATCCGTTAGGCAAATCACAAACGGGCCACACTGGTTTCCTGGCTCTTCAAGGTTAATTTTGATTTCTGATTTAATTGAAAAATCTCAAGTCGCAGATTTTTACAATAAGCCCGTCCCTTTGTTTTCTGACTGGATTAAAAGTGATCAAAATAGAAGTTTAGTTGCCTCTATCCAGTTGTCAAAAGGTGATAAGGTTCAAATTTGTCAGCTGCTAACTGATAAGCCTGGTTATGCCTCAAGAGATGCAGCTAAGATTTTTTGGGTTGACTTATTCAAATTTAAAGGCGTTTCCGAAATATTTTTTGCATGTAATGGATTGGTTAAAGATTAAAAAATGATTAAAAACTTTTTTAAAAATATTAACACAGCATTCGCCTTATTTGCGCTTGCTGGTCTTGTCTCCGCTGTAATTTTAAAGTTAATTTTTAGTGAGTCGGATGATTCTTTTTATCCAACTTTAGGCGTTTTTATGGCGTTATTATTTGGCTTTCACTATTTATGTTACAAAGCTATTGATGAAAATAAATACAAAGATCTTGGGGGCGGTCGCAGAATGTCGGATGGTGCTGTTGTTGACGCAGTGTATTACTTGGGGTTTACTTTTACATTAGTCATTTTGATTACAACGTTTGTTTCTTTAAGTAATCAACCAGTTGCTATTCAAAAATTACGATTCGATAATAATTTATATGAATTAATGCAGATTCTAAATAAATTCTGCGTTGGTTTGTTAACGACAGGATATGGACTTGTTGCACGTATTCATCTATCAAACTATGTTGAGATTGAAGATCTTGACCCCGAGGGTCTTAAGGAGCGACTTAATGTCAAGACAGTTGCCCTTATTAACATTCTTGATACGGGTATAACATCACTGTCAGAAGTTGTGTCTTCAGCCAACCAGAAAGTAGTAGATGCCGTTAATGAATCTACCAATTCCCTGGTAAATCAATCCAATCATTTATCTTCTCATTTGGCTGAACTTTCTGAGAATTTGTCAAAGGTTTTGACTAAGGTAAAGCGTCAAGTTTCTGATCTTGATTTGACGGATGCTACAGCGACTGTAGAGTCGCATTTAAATAATACTGCAGTAGGCATTCTTAGTCTTAATAAGAATATTGAAGATGTTGCCCATAAATATAACAATGCTGGAAAGGTTATTGATGATTCATCTCAAAAATTAAACCAAATTCTAGAGCAGATTAATAATCAGCATGCTTCTTTGTTAAACAATTTAAATGACTTATCCAAAACTTTAACTACTTCGGTTACATCTTTGCAAAGTTTTGACGGATCTGCAAGGCTAATTTCACCAGATCTAAATTCTCTTAGAGAAAGTCTTGCTACTTCAATTACGAACTTAACTGAAATGTCTGGCTCTTTGAAAAATGTAAATTCATCTCTATCTAATTTTTCAACAGGATTTAGTGAATCAAAAACAGCGGTTTTGTCTGGATCTTCTGAGATGAATGCAACCCTTTCTTCGAATTCAAAATCTATTGATGCGTCGTTAAAAGATTTATCTGAAAAAGTTCAAGCTCTAAATGCTATGTTAACGAGCGTTCAAAAAAATATTTCATCCAGGTTTTAAATAGGTAATGAATTGAGCAAAAGTTTAGCCCGTAGAGATAAGGTAGTCTTTATATCTTTAGTTGATATCTTGTATCAGCTTATATTCGTGTTGCTGATTGTTGTTTTATCTGTTTATAAAGACTTTTCCACTCTAGTAACTCAAGTTGGCAGTATGGATAAAACAATTCTCGAAGCAAATCAATGTAAAGCCCAGCTAAATGAATGTCGCAAACAGAATTTACAAGCATGTATACCGGCATCCAAAACATCAACTGTAAGATCGGTAATTTTTGAAGCAAACTCTTCTGGATCTTTAGTTTTTCAAGGCTTCAGTGATGACTACTATAGATATTTGAAAGAAAATGACGATAAGCTCAGAGAGCAAGCAGCAAAATCTATTAAGCCTGGTATCGTCATGAGCGTTCATGAAGTTGAAAAAAAATTTTCATTCGTTAGAGAGGATGATTGTTTTCACGATTTTAAGTTAACTCCGGTGAAGGGTATGGATTCCATCGAGTACAGTCAATTAGCTGGTAAGCTTATTCAAACATTTAGAAGGCTGTCTTCTGATTAGCTAAATCGTTTCAAATATATTTATACAAATTTTTTTCGCTCTGATTTTCAATGTGAAATATTGTTTGGTTGTGGGTTGTAATTTTAGTATCTTCATATCATCAGAATACCTTTTATGGCACGCCTATATCCAGAAGACTTCGATGTTGTAGAAAATGAGCGCCGATTTAAAGGTGAACTATCTACCTTATTAAGGTTGAAAGAAGGTCTTTCTGATCAATATTGTATTTTTCATGGTGTTCATTGGACCAAGATAGAGGAAGATGCCGCTGTTTATGGAGAGATTGATTTTTTAATTCTTAATCCATATGGGAAAATCCTAGCTATCGAACAAAAAGAAACAACAATAGAAAGAAATAAACAGGGCGAACTTGTTGCAATTTATTCCCGTGCCGATGGCCAGCGAAAAGAAAAGAAAATTCATAGTCAAGTAGCTCGTAATATCCAATCTCTGAGGCAAGAGTTTTCGAGGCGTTATAAGAATCAATCTTTAGACATAGACCATTTACTTTATCTACCAACAGCCATAATTAAGGGTGAGCTTCCTGCAAGCCTAGCATTGGGTAGGGTGGTTGATTCATCGGAAGAAAAATATCTACCCGAGATTATTCGTAAAATATTTGAAGAAAATCCAATCCCTGCTGGTGAGAATGTTGCTGACGCATTAACAATCCAGGAGTTTTTGTCTGAAAAAGCCAATGTTGTTCCGCAAATGGGGGTGCTTGGTCGTTCGGCTAAAGAAATGACTACTAGACTCTCTAGTGGCTTGGCCGAGTGGGCTGAGAGGCTCGAGTTTTCCCCATTTCGTTTATGGGTTCAAGGTACCGCAGGATCTGGGAAAACTCAGTTGGCGCTTAAGGAGCTAAGGCTGGCAAAAATTAATGGCCAATCTGCTATGTATTTATGTTTTAACAGGCCTTTGGTGGATGCCATGAAACTATCAGCACCTGAGCCAAATAATTGCATGACATTTCATGAACTTGCAGAATTGCTTGCTAAGCAAAATAGGAAAAAAGTTAATTTTAAAGAAGTAAATATATTTCAAAAGCTAGCTGAGTACCTTGTTGAAAATATTTCACTCCTGAGTAACCAGTTAGATGTATTAATCATTGATGAGGGTCAAGACTTCGACAAGACTTGGGGAGATGCCCTTATTTCTATGGTTAAGGAGGACGGTCGAATTATTTGGCTTGAGGATCCTTCTCAAGACCTATATGGAAGATGGCAAACTAACTGGCCAGATTGGGTAAAGATCTCCTCTCCAACTAACTTTAGATCCCCGCAACGCTTAGTAAACTTGATGAATGCCCTCGAATTGACGGGTGAACATCTGGAGGCGGGCAATGGGTATGCGGGGATGATTCCAAATATTGAGCCCTATCAAGATGGCATGGAAATCGAGGCTACTGAGAATGCTATTAAAGATCTAATTGCGGATGGATATGCACCAGAATCTATTGCGGTATTGAGTTACAGAGGATTTGCTTCTAGCAAGCTACTTTCTAGTGGTGTAAACACACTGGCAGGATTGGGTGTTAAGAAATTTATTGGGTACGACAATAAAGGAAATGCCACATGGTCAAATGGAGAGGTCTTTGTGGATACGCTTTTTAGATTTAAGGGGCAATGTGCTGACGCTATTGTCTTAACTGAAATTGACTTTGATCAGTGGACAGAAAATGTTAAGAGAAGGTTGTTCGTTGGAATATCTCGAGCTAGGTTGACTGTTAGTTTGGTCTTAACGGAGAGAGCATCGCAACTCATTGATGAAAAGTTAGGCGGAACATGAAGCCACGATACCTAACCAAATCCCGTTTCAAGTTAGCGGTTGAGTGCCCAACTAAACTTTTCTATCTAAGTAAAAAAGATTACCGTGACATAAAGCAGGAAGACTCATTTCTACAAGCGTTAGCTGATGGTGGCTTTCAAGTTGGAGAATTTGCTAAGTATTTATTTCCAACCGGAATTCTTATTGAGTCAAAAGATAATGCAGAAGCTGAGTCCATGTCTTTAGCTTATTTGGCAAAAAATGATGAGGTAATCCTCTTTGAGCCAGCAATTCGCTTCAATGATCTATTCATTAGAGTAGATGTTCTTATTAAAAGACAAAATAGCTTTGAGCTAATCGAGGTGAAGGCTAAATCCTACAACTCGACCGATCCTCAAATTGAAGGGGTAAGAACCCCAATTCTCTCTGGAATGCTGCCTTATATTCAGGATGTAGCGTTTCAAAAGTTTGTGCTAAGTCAAAAATTTCCTGATAAAGCTATAGCTAGTTACTTAATGATGC